>Ga0209281_1000108_pt1 | contig 217582 bp, 267 predicted proteins | sample MedtruBG_FD_187514 | JGI IMG/M metagenome (GOLD analysis project Ga0209281, IMG submission 187514) | Root nodule microbial communities of legume samples collected from California, USA - Medicago truncatula BG (SPAdes) (version 2) | ecosystem: Host-associated > Plants > Roots > Nodule | place... | reverse complement strand
CCGTTTCCACCGCCGTTTCCACCGCCGTTTCCACCGCCGTTTCCACCGCCGTTTCCACCGCCGTTTCCACCGCCGTTTCCACCGCCACCCCTCGCAAGTCCTGGGCTAGCCGTCGCAACAGTCTCGAGCGCGATGAGGCTGGCTGGTCGCGCAGCAGTATGCAAAAAAGCCATTGCTGCCATGAGCGATCTGCGTGAAATCATCGGTCACTCCATCTCAGTCTACTTCCCGCTCGCTTGTCGATGATTATGGGCGTGGCTCTGTTCCCCTTTTCACATGGAAAGTTTCTCGTCGCTCGAACAAAGTCGTTGCTTCCCTGTTCGAGAGTGCAGTGCCTTGAGGATCAGTGTATGGTCGAGTTCGCGTTCTCATACTCTGATGGGATCGCTTGAATGGTGAACTCGCAGGCAAGTTCCACGGCCTTAACCATCGAGCAGCCCTCGGCGTCGTGAGGCACACGCTCGAAGAATTCTAAGATTTCAGTGAGCTTCTGGGCTGAGGTGGCCCATCGTCCTCGTGCTTGAGGATCGAGCATGTAGAAGCTGCGATTAACCTCATTTTTGAGCCCCGCGAAAAGTAACTGTCTTTGCTGATAAGAGAGACAGGTAAGGGCCGTCCGCTTTGCATTTTCCAGCTGCACTTCCGTTTCTCCCCTGTAGACCATCTGCATCTTAGCAAAGGTATCGGTGTTCGATAACCGACCAACGTCCGAGCTAGGATAGCTGATGTGCCCATACCGCCTACATAGGTAATTGGTCTTCGAATATGTCGCACTACCGACGTTATACGAAATGAGATCAGCTGTCGGGCGGCGAAAGGGGCGCCTCTTCAGGCGCCCCTCAGCTGAGTCAGATACCGCCACGGCGGTAGCGAAGCCTTTCCTGTTCAACCTGTTGGGCGTCGTAAGGGTCGAGCGTTTCGTCGAACCTTGTCCAGCCTTGCTGTTCATACGAAACGCGACGTTCTGCAGGATCGACCCAGTTGGAGCGTTTAAGGATAGCTTCAGCTTCCGGCGCCAGAGCGTCCTCCACCTTGGCAGTCACAAGTGTGCCACCGCGACGGACGCCTTCTGCATAGAAATGCGCATCGCGTTCCGAGACGCCGGAGCTCGTCAGCCCACCGATAATACCGCCGGCAGCCCCACCAGCAACTGCGCCGGCTGCAGCACCGGCCGCCGTTGCGGCAAGCCACCCTGCTGCGACAACCGGGCCAACTCCTGGGATTGCCATCAGACCGAGACCGGTGAGCAGGCCACCCGCGCCACCGACGACCGCGCCGATCCCGGCGCCGGTTCCTGCTCCTTCTGCGGCGTTGGAGTCGCCGTGCCGCCGATCCGCATTGTTTGAAACAATGCTGATATCGTTGGACCGCACGCCCGCTGTTTCCAGCTCGCCAACCGCGGCGCTGGCATCGGCATAATCGTCAAAAAGTCCAGTAACAGTTCTCATCGATAGTCTCCCTTCGCTACTTGGCGACGACATTGCCCTGGTAGTCGAGTGCGATTGAAACGCTCTTGCCGTCTTTCATGCCGGCGGCATTCCAGATGCCCTTGTCATCCTTTTTAAGATCCTTGACGCCGGTGTAGCCGGCCTCTTCGATCCGTTCCTTGGCTTGGTCTTCTGTAAAGCTGTTGGCGCCTTCTACAGGAGCTGTCGGGTTCTTGGTGTCGGGCGTAGCGACAGCACGCGTGTTCCCCTCGCTATTGGCTGCAGGCGCGGTCTGCGAGAATGCTGACAGAGCTGAAACGGAGACAAAGGTGGCGGTCAGGATAAGTCTACGCATGGTTTCCTCCTAGCTCGGATCTTCATCGATGAGATCCGAAGTGGTAAAATTCCTTGATGTTACGATAGTTCCAGCGTCGGACTTAAGGCCGAAGCTGTGAGAGAAGCCGCGACCGCGAAGCAGCCAGGTGCCTTTCACGGTGCGCGGCACGTTACCGGCCTGCGCCCATACGCCAGACTTGTGGCATCGCACGGTTGCGGTAACACCACGTTACTGTCTGTGGTGCTCTTTACCGGCTTTTCGCCTGGCACATGGGACATGCTGCGTGTCCTGCTCTGAAGTTCATCACCCTTCACGCGAGTCTTTGTCTGCGACTTACTAAAGGTGCCCTTATCCATCGCCTGCGCTCTGGATTGCGCGCGCAACTGTTTCGGGTTTTCGTTCACCTTCGTCTGGCTTTTCGACTTGCCGTCGGCGGCGGCAGCACTCGAGCCTGAACCGATCGAGGCTGTCGTACCACTGTCTGTCTGGCAGGCACCCGCTGTGCCAACTGTGCTGGCGGAGGTTCCGCCTGCGGCGCCGCTGCCAGCAGAACCCACAGTGCCCGCGGCACTACAATCTTGTGCGAGTACCGGCGTGGAGAACACCGAGGCGAGCAGGGCGATAACTCCCATCGTGATCATTTTAGGCATAATGATTTCTCCTCTATTTCGTGGGTTTCATGACGTCGCAGGTCCCGTCGGAGCGGCGAGTGATGATGGTCCCGTCAGGACGGGTGACGCTCGCTGTCGAAAAAGATTGCGTACCAGCCGTGCCGGTCGTCGACGAACCCGCGCTTGAGGATGTTGAGCTATTGCCTGACTGTACTGTTGTCGTCGTGCCGCCGATCGTCGTCGAAGACGACACGCCACCGCCGCCAGCAGTAACTGATGTCGATGACCTATTTCCTGCCGAGCTGCCGCTTTCAATGACGCTACACGTAGTACCGTCGTTGAGCTTGATGGTTTCGTTGGCCAAAGCCGCACCGGCGATCAGTATCGCGAAAATCAGCGGCAGGGCGAAGGCGCTCTTATGTGAGAATGATGCCGAGGTCATACCCGGTCCTCCTGAAGAGAGAACGGAAGCGCTATGGCTTCCGCCCATTGATGATTAGCAGGAACTGCCGTCCTTTTTGGCTTGGCCAGGAGGGCACCCTTTTTTGCCTTTGCCATGATCGTCGCCGGATGCTCCCGCCGAACTCCCGCCAGTACCGACCGAGCTTGAGGACTGGCCGCCGCCAGCCGAGGTGCCACCAGTTCCGAGCGTGGACGCCGAACCAGATCCACTACCTGATCCCGCAGCCGAACCGCCGGTTCCGACAGAACTGCTAGACTGCCCGTCACTGGCAGACGTGCCACCGGTACCAAGCGTCGAGGCGGAGCCCGAACCGCTGCCGGAGCCTGCGGCCGAACCGCCGGTGCCCACGGAGCTGCTGGAGGTGCCGCCACCCGCTGAAGTGCCCCCGGTACCGACCGTGCTGCTGGTCTGGGCATAAGCCGACAGGGCTGTACCTGTGAGAAGTGCTGCGGCCAACGCCGCACGTATTGCGATATTCATGCTCATCTCCTTGGTTTTCCTCCAGCTTCTGACGTACATCGCGTTCTCGAAGCTGTTTGGGAAACAGGAAATAGAGACTGTTGTTCCTACTCTGGGCCGTCAGTCGGACCGACGGTGAGACCTTAGGCCCAGCTGTACTGACCAACGTCCGAACGAAATTATGCTCCTGAAAACGGTGTAATTGGGAGTTCGTCGGAGCCGTAATCTCAAGCATCCAATCAATGAATTCTGCCAATGTTAGATTCCGGCACCACCAGTCCTCAGGACGCCCCAGGAAGTTCTGCAACTGTGTCTGCGCGACGAATACCATCCGGAAGCGTTTTTATCGGATGGTAGGCCAGCTAGGGTCCTTTGGAGGATACCGGATACGCGGATCCGCTATCCTTTTAAGGTCGCCGGCCTGTGATAGCCCTGACCATAGGGATTTTGGATTTGGTTTAGCGTGAGCGATCGACTCGATGCTAGCGCAAAAGCGAGATTCTAGCCCGGAATACGGGAGACGGACTATCGTCGGCGCAATAGCCACTTGCTCCCTTCCAAAATATGACGGATGGGAAAAGTTACCGCGAGGTCGTGAACGAAGCGGATCTCAGTTTGCGCTCGCGTCGCAAGTTTGCGGAGGCTCGTAGAATGTCGATATCGGTACTCTGCAATCAGCGATCCAACCCTGTGGTAGTTGCTCGACGGCGAGGTTTGTGTATTAGCGAAGATAAAGGCACGTGAAGCGTCTGCCTCACATGCCCTAGGTCGCTTACTAGTTAGCAGCGGTCGACATAGCGGCGTCCATATTGGTCGCGGTAGTAGCAGCGGCCAGGCTGCTCTGCGACCCTGCCGATCAAAGCGCCCGAGACACCGCCAATTGCGGCGCCGACGGCGGCGCCGCGGACGTTGCCGGTGGCGACGCCGCCAATGACAGCACCTGTTGCCGCTCCAACCCCCGCCCCTTGTTCGGTTGCCGTGCAGGCTGCAAGAGATGCTGCCATAAGGCTGATGATTACGATGCGTTCCATGGATATCCTCCCTGTTGAATCCACCACGCCTGTCCCAGTCCTTGATTGGGGGGCAGTGCCGATGCACTTGGACATATGTTGCGGCAGGACTCAAAGTCCATTCCCGCTGGACTTTTGGCCCGAAAGCTCAACCGAACGGGCGACAAGCGATGGCAAAGGTCTGGAGGATGAATCGAAGCAATTCCAACGCGGCCTTGTCGATAGAACGAGAGAAAAGCGAAACTTTTCAACAAGGCGACCGGGCTCGCCGAAACCTTTTCTGGCTTTCCAACGGGGTCCTCGTAGATCGCTCTTGCGGTATCGCAGCGTGAGGGTGGGACTGAAGTCCTAGTCTGGAACGAGCTGTGAGCGTCGCACGTTCAAGGTAAAGGAGGTTGGGACCAGGAGCAACGTTATGCGAAACGACCTTTGGGAAGCCACTTATGAGATCAGCCTTGATTGTGGCGACCACTTCAAACGCGTTGGCAATAGCCGTGAAGCCTTGGAAGTCTTGATGACCTGCTGGCCCAAACCCGCCGGGAAGAATTTCAAGGTCGCGAAAAGAGCTTGCCTCGGTGCGCTTAGGGGCAACGTCAGCTCTGTGGTCGCGGCCCAAGCGTTTCTGAATGCGGCGAAAGAAGTTGGGTTGCTAACACCTTAAGCGACCGGGCCAGAACCATGATGAAGCACTGATGAAGGGCCTGCCGATGTCGGACTTTTGGCCTAGGAACAAACCGGTCTCTATCGACATTTTGGATAGCGAATCCATGAGGTTGATGTCCGATGCGCGAACTACTAACAGGTCTCGTTTTAGTTTCTTGTCTCCTGCCGATTGCAGCGGCTGGGATGCGAGTGTCTTCCCATCTGGCGGCACCTATTGCTCCGCATCGATTTACGGATATTTTTGGCGAGCCACTGTGGTCACCCGAGGTACGGAGGGTTGATCCCAGCTTGCAGGCTTACGATAGGCTTCCCGCTGCGTTGCCCGAGAACACGCTCGTGGCCGAAGCGAAGTCCGAGCAGCGCGTGAATGTACCGCTAAGCTCCACGAACAAACACGGTGTGATCGGGACGCAGGTTGCTTTCCTGTCCGAAACGCTGTCTGCCAAGGCGCAGGAGTGGTGTAGTGCTCGGTACCGCTCATATAATGCTTCCGACAACACGTATCAGCCATATGGTCGCGGGCCGCGGCGCGCCTGTGCCGCTCCGATCGAAGCGGCCTCAGTCCCCATTCAGGAGGTCGCCGACGGCGGTGCGAGCGAGCCAAGCGTGAACGAGCGGTGGTGCATGGAGCGATACACCTCATATCGGATCGAGGACAACACGTACCAACCTTTTTCGGGTGGCAGGAAGGTATGCTCCGGGCCGATATCGCAGTCAGCAAACAACTCGATCAAGAGTGCTGCGGACGCTACTGTTGCCCAGTTCTAAACTCTCGCGGCTCGCTGGAACCGGGGATACAGGAACTCGGGCCGTCACGACGCGAGTTATTTCTCAACGGTGAATTCGTCAGATGCCCACCAAAACGAATGCTCGAGCCGTACCCGCACGGAAGGCGATGGCGAGCAGGCAGCCAATGGATTCCGCTCGGAGTATTTTCGTGAAATGCCCGCAGAGAAACGGGCCTATGGAACATCTCGCATAATTATTTGACTTTGCAGCCGCCGACGCAATTGCGGACCTGCTAAATCTTGTACTGGAACCTCCGCGTACATGCTGCGGGACGGTAAGATCTTTCGAGCTGGTTCTTATTTCGACTTTTATGATCTGCGGCAGCAATTGAGTGCGTAATACAGCTCGCCTGGGGAATTGCTCCAAAGGCGGACAGCTGGCGCGGACACACCCCCTCTGGCCGCGCCAGCTCCAGGTTCAAGTCTCAGCTGTTTAACGGGGATCCTGAAGGTCAGGAGATCGAAGATCATTTAGGATGCGCCTGTGCCAAAGGTACAGAAACGGCCAGAGGGTATCCACGAGCATAAAGCTCAATCCGATCAATCGTTACGCTGGCCGCTTTACTTCGTCGCCAAATCGCAACGACCAGAGGACAATGCCGTCGTCGCGCGGTTCGAGGACGACGGCCCGCTCCCTCCGACCGATCACCAGCTTCGAAATACCGACGGCCTTGTCGGCCTTCATGGCATCTCGTATCACTGCGAAGCCTCATGCCCGACCGGATCGTCTGGCATGAGGTAGTGCGGTTTTTCCAGATAGACCCACTCGATGCTGTCGGCTGATGCGAACGTCTTGATGTCGATTGTCTTCACGGTGTCGAGCGCCACGGCATCGAGATCGTCGTCGGTCAGTATGACGTAGTCGTTTTCGCCGCGAGCATAACCCTTGGCCTCATTGTCGTCCTTCACCGGCTTGCCCGTCACGGAATCGATATACTGCGAGACGACGCGGTTACCGGTCTCTTTGTTCAAGGCATGAAATCGGACCTTTTCCGCTTCCGACGTCGCTGGCATCATCGACACCGGGCAAGTGACGAGCGACAGTTTCAGATAGCCTTTCCAATACCTGCCAGCACCTGTGTTGGCATTGGCGGCTGCGTTTCGGTTTGTCGTCCTTGGTATTGCCAAGACGTGCGCTTTCGCGCAGTGCCGCGAGCAGGTCGTTCGGCTTGGACACATGCAGTAGACATAAAGACTGCAAACCTGATGAGCAGGTCGACGGTTATTGCTTCAAGAGCAAGTTCGCTTTGTGCCAAACCCCGACGCCAATTGAGCTGCTGGAGCCGTTCCAATCACTTATCAAGCGATTGAAAGATCGGCAGTGTCACAGCTACATGTAACCCTTGTTTGGTTGGTACCAAGCAAATGCTGCCACCGTAGAGCTCGATGAGCTCTTTCGAAATGCTCAAGCCGAACCCGTCGCCGGGTGTAATTTCGTCAAGGCGAAGACCCGGTCGGAAGGCTTGTTCAATTCTCGCATGTGGAATGCCTGGCCCATCGTCGCGGATGCTGATCTTCGCGGCCGGGCCTCTCCTCACTGCCGAAATCTGGATCTTACCCGTGGCCCATTTGAACGCGTTGTCCAGGATGTTGCCGAAGATTTCGTCGAAGTCTTCCTCCGGACAGGCAACGGAAAGCGAAGGGTCTACGTACTGGTCGATCGAGAGCTGCTTGTCTGCATATATTCGCTCGAGCACTAGGACCAGGTCGTCAATGCGGCGCTTGGCGGGAGATGACGTGCGAACCACGTCGCCAGCACTCGCTCGCCGGCCATCGGCGAGGTGGTGACGAATACGCCGCTCGATTCGATTGATCAACTGCCGCATGCTTCCATCAGGATCGTTTCGATCATCGAGGGCGAGCATCATGCTGGCCACCGGCGTCTTGAGCCCGTGAGCCATGTTGGCGAAATGCACGCGCGTTTCCGCAACACGCTGCGCATTGCGATCGATCAGTCGATTGATCTCGAATGCGACAGGCCGAAGCTCGTCCACCTCGGGCTTCGGGAGGTTCGATCGATTGCCGGTCACCACTGAACCAATATCCGCCGTCATCTGGCGAAGGGGCCGCAGGCCATATCGGACCTGCAAGATCGTGCCGGCGATAAGGCTGCCGGCAAGCAGAGCCATGACCGGCAGCAACCACATCAATGATCGAAAGGCAGGGGCGGTGAGAGCCGACTCCGGCGCTGTGGCGGTGATCGTCACGATCTTGTTGCCGACTGTCGCATCCGTCACTCTCGAGTGCAATGCCTGTCCCTGCAATTCCGTGGCGCCGCCAGGCCGAGGTATCCTTCCGAAAAGCTGACGCCATTCGAAAGCATGACCCGGCGTCTCGATGGTCCCCCCGGAAAGGGAACGCGAGGCGAGCTGGACGCCCTCTCCGGAAACCTGCCAGTACCAGCCTGATCCAGGTCGATCAAAAGGCGGCCCATCGAGCTGCACGGTGAGCGTGGCCGCTCCATCAGGACCGGAGGTAAGGGCGCTTCGCAACGCCTCGATCTGCACGTCAAGGCGCTGGTCGACCTGCTCACGAACGACACCGGCGACGACAAGGCAAAGGATGGCCGAGGCCACGAGGATCGCAACGACAAAGAAGACCGTGGAAAAGGCGATCAATCGGCCGGATATTGTCGCGCGCTGCATGAGCTTGCCAGTTTTCATGACGCCGCTGTCAGCATGTAGCCACGACCCCGTACCGTCTCGATATGTTCGGGGCCGATCTTTCGGCGCAGGCGCGCAACGATCACTTCGATCGAATTGGAATCCACTTCCGCGTGGCCTTCATAGACCCTCTCGATCAGCTCCCGTCTGTCGACAACCGCTTCCCTTCGCAGGATCAGGCAGGAGAGGACCCGCCATTCGAGGGCCGTGAGCTTCAGCGGCACGCCATCATGCTCAAATGTGCCCAGCTGCGCGTCGAATGTTATCGGACCACAGCTGACCCGGGCGCTTGCATGGCCGTTGGCACGCCTCACAAGAGCGCGAAGCCGCAGGACGAGCTCCTCGACCTTGAACGGCTTCGCCAAGTAGTCATCGGCGCCGGCCTTGAAGCTCGCCACCTTGTTGGGCCAGCCGTCGCGCGCAGTCAGGACCAGCACCGGGAAGGATCGATCTGCCTCCCGCCAGGCGTTCAGGACTGAAACCCCATCGATCTTGGGAAGTCCGAGATCGAGCACGGCGACGTCGAAGATCTCGGTTAGGCCGGCATGCTGGGCGTCCTCGCCATTGCGTGCGATATCCACCACGAAACTCTCGGCCCGGAGGCTAGCTGCAAGGCGGCTGGAGAGATCGCTGTCGTCCTCGACGAGAAGTACGCGCATGCAATAGTCCGATCCGTGCTGAGATTGACAAAATCTATGTGTTTCCAGCTTAACTCAAGCTGAACCGATTGGTTCAGGCTGCGGGCGCGAAGAACGGCGTAAAGCGGTGTTGTCAGAAACAAAGGAGACACCGATGTCTACTTCCGATAACACCCACACCGTCGATGCGACCGAACCGCATCGGCCCCACCATCCCCGGCGCGGACGCGAGCACGCCGCTGCATTTGGACTGGCCGCGCTCGGGCTCGTCATCGGCCTGGCAGGTGGCGCCGGCGCCATGAAGCTGGTGAGACCGAGCGTCGAGATGGCTCCTATGACGCCAGTCGCGATCTCCACGATAGCGGATGACAGCCTGGTCACGATCAAAGGCAAGGTTGCCGAGATCTTCGGCAACAAGTTCATTGTGCAGGACGACACCGGCCGCGCGCTTATCGAGACCGGGCCGGAGGGCGAGGGCGGTAAACTTGTCGCTTCAAACGAAATGGTGACCGTACAGGGCCGCTTCGATGACGGATTTCTGCGTGGCAGCTACCTCGTTCATGAGGATGGTCGCACCGAGGCGCTCGGGCCTGCAGGCAGGCCCCCACATCACGGACCGATCGAGATGCTGAAGCCCCTCAAGCCCTAATGAGGTCAATCGATGTAAAGGGGGCGGTAGCTTGGAACCCGTCCCTCCGATCCGTCGTTTACGGCGGCCATCGCGTAATTCCACACATATTCTTCCTTTCGGAGGCCGGCATGCAGCGCTCTCGATATCCCCACCTTGCCGGCCGCTCGCTCGTCGCGCTCGCCGTTTTGAATTTCTTTCTTGCAGATGCCCGCGACGGGCTCGGGCCATTTCTCGATGGCTTTCTTGCCACCCGCGGATGGTCTCCGATGACCCTTGGAATGCTGGCGACGATCGGTGGCATGCTTGGGATGATCGCGACGCCACTGTTCGGCGCCTGGGTCGATTCATCGCGTCACAAGCGCACTTTGATCGTCATTCCGGTCGTGCTGGTCACGGGGGCGGCACTCTGGACATTGTTTACGCCAAACAACTGGTCGGTATTCGGCGGGCAGTCTGCGACAGCCGTGGTCGGAGCGATCGTCGGGCCTGCTTTGATGGGCCTGACGCTTGGGCTCGTCGGCGAGAAAGCGTTCTCCCGTCAGGTGTCGCTTAACGAGTTCTGGAACCACGTGGGCAACGTGTTCTCTCTTGCCGGCATATATTTTGTGACCATTGCTTTCGGCATCAACGGGATCATCGGCCTGATGATCGTAACGGCAACTGCCGCGATTACTGCTGTCGTGGCGATCAATCCTGATCAGATCGACCACAAGGTTGCACGCGGGCTCGGGCATGATGACGGCGCAGCTGGACCATCGGGGTTTTCGGTACTCGCTGGCAGCAAAGGCCTAATCCTGCTTGCTGTAACGCTGATGATCTTCCACTTCGGCAATGCTCCGATGAGCCGGCTGATCGCCCAGGACTTCTCGATCCAGCTCGGCACGCCGTTCAGGACGACGGCCATTATCACCGGCATTTCTCAGGTCTCGATGATTGCCATGGCGCTGGCGGCGCCCCTGCTTATCCGGCGTTTTGGACTTGCCACAGTGTTCCTAATCGCCCTGATGGCCCTGCCGGTACGTGGTATGATCGCTGGATTGTTCACCGGCTTCGCGTCCATCTATCCCGTTCAGATCCTTGATGGCGTGGGTGCAGGCCTGATCGGTATAGCTACGCCGATCGCAGCCGAACGTATCCTTTTCGGAACAGGTCGCTTCAATGTTGGGCTTGCCGCGGTCATGACGGTCCAGGGTGTCGGGGCATCGCTCAGCAATGTCGCCGCCGGATGGCTGACGAATATCGGCGGGTATGGTCTGGCCTATTGGGTGCATGGCGGCGTTGCAATCTTGGCTCTTGCAGCATTTGCTGCTGCCCATAAAAGCATTGCTCCGCCGGCGAAGGACGATGACGATGCCCTCACCACCTCGGTGGCACTGGTCAACTAGCCACATTACTGAGACGGGAAGCAAACGATCATGATCCTGACCTGGGGGATTTCGGCACTGACAGTGCTCGGCGTGGTGACGCGGCCGTTTCGGTGGCCGGAGGCAATCTGGGCGGTTGGTGGCGCGCTGCTTCTGCTTGCCGTCGGTTCGATAGGTTATGCCGATGTGTGGTCCGGTCTTGCCAGGGGTTTCGACGTCTATCTCTTCCTCATCGGTATGATGATGCTGTCGGAGCTTGCTCGTCAGCAAGGGCTGTTCGATTGGCTCGCGTCCGTCGCAACCTCCCATGCCCGCGGGTCGCCGAGGCGCCTGTTCGTCCTGATCTATGCCGTCGGTATCGTAACGACCGTATTCCTGTCCAACGATGCGACCGCCGTCGTGTTGACGCCAGCGGTACACGCGGCTTGCAGGGCCGCAAAGGTCAAAGACCCTTTGCCCTATCTTCTAATTTGCGCCTTCATTGCCAATGCAGCCAGTTTCGTTCTGCCGATCTCCAACCCGGCAAACCTCGTCATCTTCAGCAATGGGACAATGCCGTCACTCACGCACTGGCTGTCGATGTTCGCTCTTCCTTCGGCTGCGGCGATTATCGTTACCTTCATCGCGCTTTACTGGACACAGCGCTCGGCACTCGCCGCCGATACTCTCTCCGTTGCTCAACCAATTGCCCTGTCAAGCCGTGCCCGCCTCACGGGGATTGCGTTGGTCGCTACGGCGATTGTCATGGTTGGATCCTCCGTGCTCGGCTGGGATCTTGGACTGCCAACCTTCGCCTCGGGTCTTTTGTCGACAACCCTTGTCCTTTTGCTCGAACGCAAAGGGCCGAAGATGCTTCTGCGACATATTTCCTGGAGCGTGCTGCCGCTCGTCGCCGGCCTCTTCGTTGTCGTGGGGGCACTGGAAAAGTCCGGATTGGTTGATCGGCTATCATCGCTATTAGTCAATGTCGCTTCGGCATATCCGGCATCAGGGGCATTGGGCGTGGGCGCGATGGTTGCGCTCGTTTCGAACCTCGTCAACAATCTGCCGGCCGGGTTGGTTGCGGGCGGCGTCGTCCAAGCCGCTCAGGCCACCGACAAGATGGCAGGAGCGGTCCTCATTGGGATCGATCTCGGCCCCAACCTCTCGATAACCGGCTCGCTTGCGACAATCCTGTGGCTCAACGCGCTGCGCCGGGATGGGATTGATATCACAGCCTGGGCGTTCATGAAACTTGGCGCCATCGTGATGATGCCAGCGCTCATAGTCTCGCTGTTTATGCTGTGATGGTAGAAGGGGTGTTATCGATTTAAGAAGAAGCAAGCTACGATCGCGTTCCGGTGGATCGGACGCGGCGCGACCTGCTGTGTGGTGATGGTCCAAGAGGGGCGCAAACGCCCCTCGTGTCTTTTACCGGCCGAGAGTGTCGCGGCACGGATCATCCGCACGGGGTCAGCCCTTGATGAAGGCCAGCAGGTCCTGGTTGAGCACATCGGCATTGACGGTGAGCATGCCGTGCGAGAAACCGGGATAGGTCTTGATCTGGCCGTTCTTCAAAAGCTTGATCGACTTCCTTGCAGCATCGGCTATCGGTACGATCTGGTCGTCTTCGCCATGCAAGACGAGCGTCGGCACGGTGATCGCCTTCAGGTCTTCCGTCTGGTCGGTTTCCGAAAACGCCTTGATGCCATCGTAATGGGCCTTGGCGCTACCAATCATGCCCTGGCGCCACCAATTCTGGATCACGCCTTCCTGGACCTTGGCGCCATCGCGGTTAAAACCGTAGAATGGACCGGCCGGAACATCGCGGAAGAACTGTGCGCGGTTGGCGGCAAGGGCCGCGCGGAAACCGTCGAACACTTCGATCGGCAGACCCTCAGGGTTGGCGGCGGTCTTGACCATCAGTGGTGGCACCGCCGAGACGAGGACAGCCTTGGCAACGCGGCCGGAGGGCTGGCCATGTTTCGCGACATAGCGGGCAACTTCACCGCCGCCAGTGGAATGGCCAATATGGACAGCGTTTTTCAGGTCCAGGGCTTCGACGACAGCAAAAGCGTCGGCGGCATAGTGGTCCATGTCGTGACCGTCGGCAACCTGGGCAGACCGGCCGTGGCCGCGCCGGTCGTGAGCGACGACGCGGTAGCCCTTGGAGAGGAAGAACAGCATCTGTGCGTCCCAGTCGTCCGAAGACAGCGGCCAGCCGTGGTGGAAGACGATCGGCTGCGCATCCTTCGGACCCCAGTCCTTGTAAAAGATTTCAGTGCCGTCCTTGGTTGTTACAAAGCCCATGTCGATATCTCCTTGTGATGAACTGTTCGTCGAAGAGTTGTGTGAGAAGGCGAGCGCCGGAATGCTCACGCTGGCAAGTGCGATACTTCCGATCAGTACGCTGCGTCTCGACACGAAAAACCGATCTGTCTCGGATGCCATTGCTTGTCTCCTGTCGCGCTGTGATTGCGAATTCCGTATTTGACAAAGAGAGAGTATCGCCATCATCTGTCGAAAACACGTGGCAGAAATGACTTTATAAGAGGCAAAAGTGGCAAAAGGTAAAGAAGCAGATTTCATAGAAGTGGGGTTGCTTGTTTACCCGGATTGTCAGTTGGCCGCCGTCTATGGATTAACTGATCTGTTTCGCGTCGCCAGCGACTGGTCAACGGATCTGCAGGTGCCGACAAGCCTCCGCACCATCCGCGTCAGCTACTGGAAGATGGGGGATGGGGCTGTATCCTGCACATGGGATACGCATCCAGGGATTCCGCATTCGCTGAGTTACGTTATCGCGCCACCAAGCATCATCATGCCGGAGAAAATGCAGAGCATGAGCCCCGCATCGCAATGGCTCGCGTCCCAACATGCGCGTGGTGTAACCGTCTGCTCGATCTGTGCCGGAGCGTTTGTCCTTGCCGAGACCGGGCTCATCGACGGCCGGCGCGCCACGACCCACTGGGCTTTTGCCGAAAGGCTTGCCGAACAGTTTCCCAATATCGACGTCTCACCAGACAATATGATCATTGATGACGGTGACGTCATCACCGCGGGCGGTATTCTCGCCTGGGCGGATCTCGGACTGCTGCTTGTCGAGAAGCTGCTGGGGCAGGCGGTGATGCTGGAGACAGCTCGCTTTCTCGTCGTCGATCCGCCGCGTCGCAGTCAAAGCCAGTACAAGGCCTTTCTTCCGCGCTTCGACCACGGCGACAAGGAGGTTCTGCAGGTCCAGCACCAGTTTCATGCGACACCGGAGCTGCAAAAGTCGATTGGCGAATTGGCAGAGAGCGTGCACCTTTCAGAACGAACACTTCAGCGTCGATTTCTCCGCGCGACACGACTGAAGCTGACCGAATATCTGCAGAACGTTCGCATCATGAAGGCGCGGCAGCTGCTCGAAACGACGAATGGTTCTGTCGAGAGCATTTCATATGCGGTTGGCTACACAGATCCGGCTGCGTTCCGGAAAATATTCGGCAGATTGACGGGCGCGAAGCCAAACGTCTACCGCGGTGATGCACGGCTTTGATTTAGCGGTGTTTCGAACTTGTGGGGCGCTGGTTCGTACCCGTTCAAGAGCTTTGCGACACCATTCTATCACAGTATCGCTCCTGGGCCGCTGGACGAGATTTTGCCCGCACGCCGATCGTTGCGAATCCTACCGCTATCGCTTCACCGCGACGCATTTCACCTCAGCAAGCAAGCCAGGATGTGCGAGTTCGGACACGCCAATGCGGGTATCCGCTGATCGTCGGCGACGGCGCGCAGGTCGCCGAAGAGCTGATCCGGTGGATCGACGAAAGCGGTGCAGATGGCTTCAACCTGACACGAACGGTGGTACCGGAAAGTTACGAAGCCTTCAAAGAGCATGTCATTCCTGAGCTTCAATCGCGAGGAGCTTACAAGACGGCTTATTTGCAAGGTACTTTACGGGACAAGCTCTTAGGCAATGGCGATCATCTGGCCCCCGGTCATTACGGATATCAGTTTCGCTAGCCTTTCGTCAAAGAAGGGTCGCCGCGATTTCACCCAAGCCTTTTTGGTTAGGCTCCGCTAATGCGTTTAGCGGGCTGGGCGGTCTATAAGTATATGGTCTTGCCTAGTGCCGAGAGCGCGGGTCGATGGTTCGGATCCCGTCAAGACCGAACTTGCGGCAATAGCCGCTTCAATGTCGAACGTCTCTACTACTAGCTAATATTACGCTAAGTTTCGCGCGTCGAAAAATCAGCATCGACCGGTTCTGCTATCCCGCGAGAGACATATGTTCTTCGCCCGTGTCCCAATTTAGCAAAGTGTTGTTAGGGCGAGGAACCTTCAGCGCATATAAACGTCGTAATCTCGTCATCCGCTAGGGGGAATACATGAACTTAAAATCACTCGCCGTCACAGCCGTCACCTTGCTTGGTCTGTCGATACCCGCGTATGCCCAGGCCGTCAAAATTGGGAGCAAAAACTTCACCGAACAATTCGTTGTAGCGGAAATCTACGCGCAGGCGCTGGAAAAGGCGGGCGTCGAAGTCGAGCGCCGTCTCAATCTCGGCGCCACGCTGGTCGCCCATACCGCGCTGACGAATGGCGAGATCGATCTGTACCCCGAATATACCGGCACCGCGCTCGCGGCCGTCGTGAAGGGTGACCTGTCCGGTAGCGCCGAGAAGATCTACGGCGAGGTCAAGGATTATTACGAGAAGAACCTGAAGCTGACGCTTCTCGAAGCGACCAAGATCAACAACGGCTATGCGATCATCACGCTCCCTGAAACGGCAGACAAGTACAAGCTGAAGACGCTGACCGATCTTGGGCCCGCCTCGAAGGACCTGACCTTCGGTGCCGAAGCCGGTTTCGGCGAGCGCAAGGACGGCCTGCCGGGTCTGAAACAGACCTACGGCATCGAGTTTAAGGAGTTCAAGATTTTCGCGAAGCTCGGCATCCGTTACAGTGCCCTGACAAGCAAGGATCTCGACGTCTCCTACGGCTTTGCCACCGACTGGCAGATTTCGGAAAACAAGCTCGTCGTGCTCCAAGACGACAAGAACCTGTTCCCGCCCTACTATCTCGTTCCGGTCGTTCGCCAGGACACGCTGACCAAGAACCCGAAAATCGCAGAGGTTCTGAACAAGATCAGCCCGCTGCTCAACAACGAGAACATGCGCGAGCTGAACGCCAAGGTCGATCGCGACAAGGAAGAACCGGCGGACGTCGCCGCCGAATTCCTTGAGGCTCAGGGTATCTGAAGACCTTGATATGATTGCGCGACGCGCAACTTGAAATGGGATGCGGCCGGTTCTCGAAGCTGTGCCGCATCCATTCCCTTTTCTTTTTCATGATCGCTTCAGAGAAAGTTCCTGATCGTTGAAGTGGGCTCCCAGACATATTCCCGAGATCGCGCTTGCCGTCTGGCAGCATCTGGTCCTGTCGATCTCAGCGGTTCTGATCGGCCTGTTCATCGCACTCGTCATCGGCATCTTCTGCGCGCGCCGCCAGAGGCTCTATGCCGTCGCATTGACCATCGCCAACGTCATTTTCGTCATCCCGAGCCTGGCGCTCTTCGCGCTGCTCATCCCGCTGGTCGGGCTTGGAATGAAGCCGGCGCTGATCGGCCTGTCGTCCTACTGTCTGCTGATCCTGCTGCGCAACATCGTCACCGGTCTGCGTGGCGTTCCCGCAGACGTGCTCGATGCCGCAGACGGCATGGGTTACGGCCGCTGGCAGCGACTGTTCCGCATCGAACTGCCGCTTGCCGCACCGCTGATCCTTTCCGGCGCCCGTATCGCATTGGTGACGACGATCGGGATTGCCACGGTCGCGGCCTTCATCGATGGCGGCGGGCTCGGCACGATCATCCTCATTGGCATCGACCAGGAATATCCGGAGAAAATCCTTGTCGGCGGCATTCTGACGGCGCTGCTGGCGATCTCCTTCGATCTCATCCTGACCCGCGCCGAACGGCTGCTGGTCCGGTGGCAGTGAGGGGATCGTCATGCTGAGCAATGCCGTTTCCTGGGTCGCCAACAATCCCGACGTGTTCATGCGGGCGCTCAGCCAGCATCTGGTCATGTCCGGCGTGTCGCTGGCGATCGCGCTCGCCATCGCGTTGCCGCTGTCGGTGGCGATCGTCAATTACGGGCGCTTCGCCTTCGGCGTGATCAACACTGTCAACGGGTTGCGCACCATTCCGAGCCTTGCGATCCTCGCCATCATGATGCCGCTGCTCGGCATCGGCCTGATGCCGTCGATCGTGGCGCTGACGATACTTGCGCTGCCGCCGATCCTGCTCAACGCCTATGTGGGCCTGAGGGATGTCGATCCCGATGCCGTGGAGGCGGCAATCGGCATGGGCATGAGCCGTAGCCAGGTATTGTGGAAGATCCGCATACCGCTCGCCGCCCCTGCGATGTTCGCCGGTGCGCGCACCGCAGCAGTGCAGGTCCTGGCCGGTGCGACGCTCGCGCCGTTCATCGGCGGCGGGGGGCTGGGAGATTTCATTGCCGGCGGGATCAGCATGATGGACATGTCGCGCCTGCTCGTCGGCGCCGTACCGATCGCCATCCTTGCTCTCGGCACCGAGTTCATTCTCGGCTTCACCGAGAAGAAGCTTTTTGCAGAAAGAACAGCCGCATGATCCGCATGGAGAACGTCACCAAGCGTTATTCAGAAGGGGCCGCACCGTCAGTCGACAACCTGACGCTCGACGTTCCGGAGGGATCGACCGTGGCGCTGATCGGCCCATCGGGCTGCGGCAAGACCACGACGATGCGGATGATCAACCGCCTGATCGAACCGACCGAGGGGCGCATCATAGTCAACGGGGAAGACGTGACCCGCGTCGATCCGGTGCAGTTGCGCCGCCATATCGGCTACGTGATCCAGAATGTCGGCCTCTTTCCCCACATGACGATCGCGGAGAACATCGCTGCGGTGCCGAACCTTCTTGGCTGGGATCAGCCGCGTATTCAGAAGCGAACGGCAGATCTGTTCGATCTCGTCGGCCTAGACCCGACGGAAATGCTGAACCGCTACCCGCGCCAGCTTTCGGGCGGCCAGCGCCAGCGCATCGGCGTCGCCCGGGCGCTCGCTGCAGATCCCGCCGTTCTCCTGATGGACGAACCGTTTGGCGCGATCGACCCCATCGCCCGCGCGCGCCTGCAGGACGAGTTCAGGCAGATCCTCAGCCGGGTGCGCAAGACGGTGGTTCTCGTCACCCATGATCTCGACGAGGCGATCCGGCTCGGCGATCGCATCGCCATCATGCGGGATGGCCGGATCGTGCAATACGACACGCCGGACGCCATTCTCTCGCGACCGGCGGACGATTTTGTTTCCAATTTCGTCGGCGTCGACCGTGCGATCAAGCGGCTCAGCCTGTTTTCGGTGGCGAAAGCCGCGCTGGCCGGGCCGCCGCCGGAGGCCGCAGCCAGCGTCGCCGCTTCGATCAATCTACGCGATGCATTGTCGCTGATGGTGGCGGGCAATACCGATATACTGGCGGTGACCGCAGAAGACGGCAGCGTGACCGGTCACCTGACACGCGAAGCGATCTTCTCGATCTGACCGGAGAAAGCCGATGTCCCTTTCCTATCGTTCATCCGAAGTGCCGGCTGTGCTGATCGAGCCCACCCATCGCCGGATCCGCCTGAAAAATGGCGAGAGGGCGATTGCCGACACGACGGGCGCGATCGTGATCTACGAGAACGGCGGGCATCCGGTCTATTACCTGCCAAAGGGCGACTTCATTGCCGGCGTTCTGTCACCGGCGGCCAAGGGCGAGGCCTCGCCGCTTCTCGGCGAAAGGCATGTCTTCGATGTAGCCGGAGTCGGCGCATCCAAGGCATGGTCGTTCGACGGATCGACCATCGGACGCGACGAACTTGCCGGTTTCGTCACGGTGGAATGGTCGGCGGTGCGCTGGTTCGAGGAGGACGAGGAAATCTTCCGGCATGCCCGCAACGTCTACAAACGGATCGATACGATCACGAGTTCGCGACTGGTCGAGGTCTTTGTCGACGGCCAGCTTGTCGCGCGCAGCAACCGCGCCGTCTTTCTGTTCGAGACCGGGCTCATCCCCCGCTATTATTTTCCGGCCGAGGATATTCTCGCCGGCCGCCTGGTGGAGAGCGACCTCACGACCTATTGCCCCTACAAGGGAAACGCTTCCTATTTCCATTTCGAGCTGGACGGGCACCGGCATGACAACATCGTCTGGTATTATCCCGAGCCGGTCGACGAGAGCCTGAAAGTCGGGGGGCTGATCTCCTTCTACAACGAGAAGGTGGACGAGATCCGCGTCAGCGCAGAGGCTTCGACCTGATGCTGCTCGGATATTCGCTGACGCCCTTTGGCCATGACCCGGACGCGTGGACAAAGCCGCGCGATCGCCGACGTCTCGGTTTCGATGCCTTGCTGGATCAGGTTGCGGCTGCCGAAGCGGCAGGTTTCGACTTCGTCCTGCTCGCCGACCGGCTGGGTATCCGTCCTGCCGATGATCTGTCGTCGGTGGCGGTTCCTTTCGAACCGACATTGCTTGCCTCGGCACTGGCGACGCGGGCAGATGGGATCGGCATTATCGCGGCTGCATCCGCGGCCCAGCACGAGCCCTACAACCTCGCCCGCCGCTTCGCCTCTCTGGATCTCGTGAGCAAAGGGCGCTCGGGCTGGCTGGTCCTTCTTGATGACGGCGATGCCGCTCGCGGAAACGAATATGTGGATGTCGTGACGGCGCTCTGGGACAGTTTCGAGGACGATGCGTTTCTCTACGACAAGGTGGAAGGCCGTTTCTTCGATCCGTCGAAAATGCATGTCGCACACCACAAGGGCGCGCATTTTTCCGTACGCGGACCGCTCAACGTCAACCGCTCATCGCAGGGGCGGCCGGTCCTGACGCATTTGCTCGAAGAAGGCGACGAAGCTCTCGCAGCGCGAACGGGAGAATTGCTTCTTCTGCAGGCGGGCAAAGTCGAGGGGTTGGTCGCAATCGCGGCTCGCGCGATCAGGTCAATCGAGGCTGCCGGTCGCCGGAGAAGCGATGTCCGGCTTGTCGCCAATGTCGTTCCGGTCGTTGCGGGAAGCCCACAGGCCGCCGGGTACAAAGTGACGGCGCCGACGCTGGCGGGGGTACGGATCATCGGAACACCGGAGATGATCGCGGATCGATTGCATGAACTGGCGACGGCTGCCGACCTGGACGGGTTCACGATCCTGCCGCCAACGCTAGAGACGGGGGAGCGTTTCCTGGCAGACGTCGTTCCCGAACTCGGCCGACGCGGCTTGATCGGTGGCAAGCGGCAGGTAACGCTGCGCGACCGGCTCGGCCTCGCGCGGCCGGTGCATCCGGCCATATCGGGCAAGGAGGTTTCGCGATGAGCGAGCGTCACATGAAGCTCGGCGCCTTCCTGATGGCGGGCGGCCACCATATCGCGGCGTGGCGCCATCCCGACGCGCATGCGCCGGCCGGCAGCGATATCGACCATTTCATCCACCTCGCGCGGGTCGCCGAACGCGGCAAGTTCGACATGATCTTCATCGAGGATGCGGCGGCCATTCGAGAGCGCAATCCGGATCTCGCGAGCCAGGCCGCCCGCTCGACGGCCTTCGAACCGCTCAGCCTGCTTGCGGCGATCGCCGTCAACACGTCCCACGTCGGCCTCGTGGCGACCGCCTCGACCAGCTATACGGAACCCTACGGCCTTGCCCGCAGCTTTGCAGCGCTCGACCAGTTGAGTGGCGGACGCGCCGGCTGGAACCTGGTGACTTCCGCAAGTGAGCTGGAAGCGGAGAATTTTGCAGCAAGCGGGCTTCGTCCGCACTCGCAGCGCTACGAACGAGCCGAGGAATTCGCCGATGCGGCGCTGGCACTGTGGGACAGCGTGGAAGAAGATGCGTATTTTCCGGACGGTGGCGAGACCTTCGCCGATCGCTCGAAGCTGCACGCCGTCCATCGGCACGGCAAACATTTCTCCGTCGATGGAATTCTTGAAAGCCAGCGTTCGCCTCAGGGCAGGCCGATCATGGTGCAGGCAGGCGCATCGGATGTGGGCAAGGATCTGGCGGCACGCACGGCCAATGTCGTGTTTGCCGCTTCGCAGACCAAGGCAGAAGCTCAGGCCTATTATGCCGATGTGAAATCGAGGCTCGGCAAATACGGCCGCTCGCACGATGACCTCAAGGTCATGCCCGGCATTTCACCGATCGTCGGTGCGACCGAGGAAGAAGCGAAAGCGAAATACCGGGCGTTGCAGGAGCTCATACCGGATGCTGTCGGCGTGGCGCTGCTGGCAAGCTATCTCAGCATCCGGGATCTTTCCGCCTATCCGCTGGACGGTCCCCTGCCGGACATGCCGCCGACCAACCTGATCCAGAGCCGGCAGCAGTTGATCGTCGATCTTGGCAAACGCGAGGTTCTGTCGATCCGCGAGCTGGCACGGCATTTCGCCGGCGCGCGCGGCCATTGGCAGGTGGCCGGTACGCCTACCCAGATCGCCGATGCCATGGAAGACCGTTTTCTCGACGGCGCTGCCGACGGATTCAACGTCATGGCGCCGCTGTTTCCCTCGGGGCTCGAGGATTTCGTCACGCAGGTCGTGCCGGAGCTGCAACGCCGCGGGCTCTTCCGAGAAGAATACGAGGGCCGGACGCTGCGAGCTAATCTCGGCGTCTCCCCGCCTGCAAAATTATGAAGCGAGATGACAATGGACCCGATCTATATCGACTATCTCAACGCCTTCGACATCGACGCGCTCGATCTCAGCGATGACGAGATCCTGAAGGCGATCGAGACATCGCTCGGCGCCCAGGGCAAGGGCGAGACGGTGATCGAGCCGCGCGTGCACCTGGAGCCGGATGCGAGCTTTCATGGCCACTTCAACGTGCTGCGCGGCTATGTGGCGCCGCTGGGGCTCGCCGGCATCAAGGTCGTCGGCGACTATGTCGATAATTACAAGCTCGGTTATCCGTCGGAATTCGGCGTGCTTAACCTCTTCGATCCGCGCACCGGCGTGCCGAAGGCGATCCTCGACGCGACCGCGATCACCGACATGCGCACCGGCGCGGTGACGGCTATGGGCGCCAAGCATCTTGCGCGCAAGGGTTCGAAAGTGCTCGGTCATATCGGTGCCCGCGGCACGGCCTACTGGAACGTGCGGCTGCTCGACCACCTCTTCGACTTCGACGAGATCCGCGTCCATTCGCGCCGGCCGGAAAGCCGCGACGCCTTCGGCGCCAAGCTCGAAAAGGACCTCGGCAAGAAGATCACCGTCACCGACAACTGGCGCGATTGCGTGGCGGATTCCGATATCGTCGTCGAGGCATCGCGGCTTAACGCGCCGGAGCCGATGCTGAAGACGGAATGGATCAAGAAAGGCGCCTTCGTCGTGCCTTACGGGACGATGAGCGCGGTCGAACTGTCGCTAACCGACATCATGGACAAGCTGGTCGTGGACGACTGGGGCCAGTGCAAGGGCGGCAAGCTCGGTTCGCTGCGGGCGCATGTGGAGGCCGGCAAGCTTTCCGAGCAGACGCTGCACGCGGAACTCGGCCAGATCGTCGCCGGCCTGAAGCCCGGCCGCCAGAGCGACGACGAGACAATCCTTCTGTGGCATCGCGGCCTGTCGCTGAGCGACATCGCGCTCGGTTCGGCGCTGCTGGAAAAGGCGAAGGCCGCAAATATCGGACAGAGGCTGCGTTTCGCATGACAACGATCCGGTTGGCGGGTTCGGACGTCACGATCGCGGATATTACCGCCATCGCAAGAGGGCAGGCGCAGGTCATCGCTGGCGAGCGGGTGATTGCCCGGCTGGTGGAGGCGCGGCTCGTTCTCGAAAGCGTGGCCGCATCCGGCCAGCCGATCTACGGGATGAATACCGGCCTCGGCGCCAATCTGAAGATCGCGGTCACCGACGAATTCGCGGCGTTTCAGCTGCAGCTGATACGGGGCAGGGGAATGGCGGTCGGCGAAGCGCTTCCGCGTGACGTGACCCGCGCAGTCATCGCCGCGCGGCTTGCAATGCTGGCCGTCGGCGGATCGGGCATATCGCTCGGCGTGTTCGAGGCACTGCTGGATCTACTCAATGCCGGCGTGCATCCCGTGATGCGCTCGGTGGGTTCCATCGGTGCCGGCGACCTCGTGCTTCTGTCGGCCGTTGCGCGGGTGCTGGTCGGCGAGGGGGACGCGGAATATCAGGGTGAGACCCTTCCTGCCGCCACCGGGCTCGCTCGCGCCGGGCTGACGCCGGCAAATCTTCAGCCGAAGGATGGGATTGCCCTTCTCAATGCCTCAGCCGTATCTGTGGGGGAGGGGGCTCTGACGCTGCATGACCTTCGCCGTCTTCTCGACCGGCAGAGGCAGGCGGCGGCGCTGAGCTTCGAGGCACTGGCCGGCAATCCGGCGATCCTCGCACCGGCGATCCAAGCGGCGCGGCCGGCCGCCGGGCAGGTCGGGGAAGCCCGGTTGATCGAGGAGGCATTGCGGGGCTCGTCGCTGTTCGACGGCGGAGCGTCGATCCAGGATCCGTTGAGCCTGCGCTGCGTGGCTCCGATCCAAGGCGCTCTTGCCGATGCGCTGGAACGGGCCGAACATGCGGTGGAGCTCGAGCTCAATTCCGCCGCCGATAATCCTCTGGTCATCGTCGACGAAGGCCGCGTGCTCTCGACCGGCAACTTCCACACGCCGGCGCTTTCGCTCGCCTTCGAGAACCTCGGCCTGGCGCTGGCACAGGCGGCTTCCGCCTCCGCCGCTCGCTTCATCCAGTTGACCGGTCCGGGTCGCAACGGGTTGCCTCGCTATCTTTCGCCGATCGGCGGTCCGTCTGCCGGCTTCGTGCCGATGCAGAAAACGGTAACAGCCCTGATGGCTTCGATCCGCCACAAGGCAAACCCGGTCATGCTGGATTTTCTTGCCGTCTCCGAAGGTGTCGAGGACCACGCGACCCAGTCGCTCCTTACTGTCCGCAAGCTCGGCGAGATGCTGACCTCCTGGCGGCTACTGATTGCATGCGAAATGGTGGCGGCAGCCCAGGCCGTCGATCTGCGGCAGGGTCATCGATGCGGGGCCGGGAACCAGGCAACCTATGAGATGATCAGAAACAGGATGGCGGTGATCCAGGAGGATCGATCGCTTGGGGACGACGTATCAGCTCTCGCAGATTATTTGCTGGGCGAATGACAGCCACCTGAGATGATACACCTATGAGCATTGAATATGATGGCCTCTCGCGTTGTATATTCAGACTATCGCCAGGAGAAACGGAAGTCGAATGAGTGAAGCCGAGCAGCTGTGGAATTGGCGTCAGACGATCGCCAACCTTTATCATGATGTGCGTTCCAACCCGGACGCCATCGTGGCGTGGCAGCTTTGGTGCAATACACGCGCCACGCTGTTTCGTACCCATCCTCAATCACCCATAGACCCAGGAGATCGCGAAACTTATGGAGGACCGGCGACCTTTGCGTATGATCCGGCACTTCGTCTTACGACGAGGCTCGCTTCATTGAAACCCGAACGGTTGACCATCGCCACAGGCGCGGATGGAGAGGTGTCAATTCGAGCGTTCGCCCGCACTGAGGGGCTTGACGCGCGATTGGGAGGCGAACTTACACTCTACTGGATCGAGGGCTACGGAGGGGGCGTCTTCCTGCCCTTCACCGATGCTACCTCGGGGACAGAAACTTACGGCGGCGGCCGATATCTTCTCGATACGATCAAAGGAGCGGATCTCGGGAATATCCGCCCGGACGGCTCGCTCTTGCTAGACTTCAACTTTGCTTATTTTCCGTCATGCGCTTATTCTTCACGCTATGTTTGCCCTTTGGCGCCTCCTCAAAACCGGTTGACCAGAGAGGTAAGAGCGGGCGAACGACATCACCCGAAACAATCGTAGGCTCCATCGATTGCGGAGCTTGAACCGGAAAGTCGCGCCTTATAGTTCGGTCACATACGAGTCTGATGTGTAGGTCAACGGTTAGACATCGCTCAAGAACTATGCGATCGACGCCCCAGAGATGCGCTTCGGATCAGATCATGAGCGGAAGCAACTGGCTGCCTTGCCTTTGGATCTCCGCCAGGTAGGGCGTGTCGGAGAGTACGAAATGGCTGATCCCAAGCGCCCGATATTTGCGTAGCGAGCGTGCGACATCCTCCGCCGAACCGACCAGCCATGTCGTGCCAGCGCCACCGCCGCCATATTTGCCAGGCGCGGTATAGAGATTGTCGTCCAAGACGTCGCCTTTCCCGGCCAGATCGAGCAGTCGCTGCTGGCCGACGGCCACCCCATGGCGGTGGTCCTGCCAGCTTCCTGCCGAACCCACCGCCATGTTTGCGACTTTCGCCTCGGCATCAGCCCAGGCTTGTTCTGTCGTGTCGCGAACAAGCGTGGTAATCCTCAGCCCGAATTCCAACGGTGCCAGGTCGCGATCGAGCGTCTTGCTCAATTGCTTCAAACGCTCGATACGCTCTCGAACGCCATCAAGCGGCTCGCCCCAGAAGAGCTGCACGTCGGCCTCGGTGGCGGCAACTTGCTCCGCTGCCGGCGAGGCTCCGCCGAAGTAGAGCTTGGGATGGCGACGATCGCCGATCGGTTCCAGCCGCGGCACGACCGTGGAGCCTTCGACCTCGAAATGCTCGCCGCGGAAGGTGACGTCTTCCTCCGTCCACAGCCGGCGGGTCAGCCGCATGAATTCCTTGGTGCGTGCGTAGCGTTGGGCCTGGTCGCCTTCCTTGTCGCCATAGGCCGCGAGCGCATCAGGTCCCGAAACGACGTTGACGCGCACGCGCCCACCGCTCAGGTGATCGAGCGTTGCGGCGGCGGACGCAAAATTCGCCGGCTTCCAGTAACCAGGCCGGACCGCAATCAGCGGTTCGAATGTTTCGGTGCGCGCGACAAGCGCGGTGGCTAGCGTAAACGTGTCGGGCCGGCCCCAGCCCGTGCCCAGCAGGGCACCCTTCCAGCCATTGTCTTCCATGGGTTTTGCCTGGAGGGTCAGCGTATCCAGGCTGTTGTGGTTCGGATCGACCGCATCGCCCCGATGGCCGGACTTGACGTCATTTGGGATGTACCAGAGAAATTCGGATTGGCTGATCATGATATGTCCGTAACCTGGTTTCGAAGCTTGCCCTCGTTGAGAAGTATCCTCACCGTCTTTGCTGCATTGCGACACATCTCGACTGCCGCGTGATCGGAATAGAAGGCATTGTGCGGGGTAATCACTAATCGCCCGGCAAGCCAGTCTTCGCGATTGCGCCATGCCGTCAAAAGGGGATGATCGTCGGGAGGCTCCTTGACCAGAGTGTCGATCGCGGCAGCCGCCAGATGGCCGCTGCGCAACGCGGTATCGAGCGCACCCAGATCGTCGATCAGCTCCCCGCGGGCGGTGTTGACGACGATCGCGCCCGGCTTGAGCCGGGAAAGACCGTCCGCATCGAGAAGCCCTCGTGTCTCGTCCGTTGCCGGGCAGTGAAGCGTAACGACATCAGACTGGGCGAGAAGGTCTTTAAGCTGGTCCATTCGTTCGTAGCCGATCGCCTTTTCGTGGCCCGGCGGCTGGCCCGGATCATAACCGAGGATGCGGAAGCCGAAAGGTTTCAGCCGGTTTACGACAGCCGTGCCGATCCTCCCGACACCAACCACGCCGACCGTCGCTTTGTTGGAACGAGAAAGTGGCTTGAGGCTATGGACCTGCCAGCCAGAGGCATATCCGCGGGCATGGGCGTCATGTTCCCAGAGCCGCCGATGCAAAGAGAGGATCATCGCCAGCGCATGATCGGCAACTTCCTCGGTGCCGTAATCCGGATCGTTGGCAAACGGTATGCCGGCGGCAGCGAGCGCCGCACGATCGATTTTCTCGTAGCCGACGCCGTAACGCACAACACCCTTACAGCGGGCAAGGTGAGCGATGCTTTTCGGTCCCAGCCGCGCGCCCCAGACCATCAGCGCATCGAGCCTTGCCAGACGGCCAGGCGCAAAGGATGTCTCGTCGGTGCTAGCGAAGAAATCGATCTCGACATCGCCGCCAAGCACGTCTGCTTCGAGATCAGGCTCGCCGATCATATGGTCGGTAATGCCGACTACATATTTCCGTTCTGATGTCATAATTATCCCGGCGCTAGCGCGTCATCCCCCACTTCACTACCGTCCGCTTCTCAAGTTCGCGGAACAGCAAATTTTCGACCAGGAGGCCGAACAGGATGACCATGATCAGGCCGGCAAAGACCCGGTCGGTGTAAAGTTCGTTGCGGTTCTGGAAGATGTACCATCCCAGGCCACCCCGGCCTGAGGAGGCGCCGAAAACGAGCTCGGCGGCGATCAGGGTGCGCCAGGCAAAAGCCCAGCCGATCCTGAGGCCAGCGATGATCGAAGGCAGCGCTGCTGGGACAAGGATCAGCAGGACGTAACGCAGACCTCGCAAACCGTAATTGCGGCCCGCCATGCGCAAGGTTTCCGGCACGCCGGTAAATCCGGTATACATGTTGAGTGCCAGCGGCCAGAGAACCGAATGGATGAGCACAAAGACGAGGCTTGCCTGACCGAGCCCGAACCACAGCAGGGCGAGCGGCAGAAGCGCGATCGGCGGAAGCGGATTGAGCATGGATGTCAGTGTCGATAGCAGATCCCGTCCTATCTGGGTGGACACCGCGACGGATGTCAGCACGAAGGCGAGTACGACACCTGCCGCATAGCCCTTTATCAGGACATCCAGCGAATTCACGGCGCGCGCCGGAATGACGCCGCTGAGCGTGTCCTCCACCAGTGCCTTGATCGCCGCGGAGAAAGGCGGCAGGAGCAACGGATTTGCTTGAAGCCTGGCGGTGATTTCCCACAGCAAGGCAAGACAGAGAAGGATCAGCGTCTTGCGCAGCCATCCCCGCTGCCAGAGGCGCCGGTGCAGCGGCAAGGCCTGGGAGCTTGTCGTTTCAGCAAGCTGTTCAAGCGGCCGCTCATATTCGGGCCGGACCGGTGGTGCATGCCGCGCCTCCGGCTCAAGGCGGTTGTGCAGAGCTTCACTCATCGCCGGCTCCATTCGTCGCCTCGGCCTCTTCGAACAGGAGCCGGTGAATGCGGTTGGCAGCGGCCTGGAATTGCGGACTTCCGCCGCTTTTCAGATCCCACTCGTGGCTGTTGATCTCCGCACGCATGCGCCCCGGATGCGGTGACAGGAGCGCGATACGATTGCCGACTACCAGGGCTTCCTCGATCGAATGGGTCACGAACAGCAGGGTAAAACGCACTTCTTCCCAGAGCGCCAGAAGCTCTTCCTGCATCTTGCGCCGCGTCAAGGCATCCAATGCAGCAAAGGGCTCGTCCATCAGCAGCACACGCGGCTCCATGGCGAGCGCCCGGGCGATCGCGACGCGCTGCTTCATGCCGCCGGAAAGCGTGTTCGGATAGGCATCGGCAAAACGGGCCAGGCCTACTTTTTCGATAAAATAATCGGCGCGTTCTTTGGCCTCGCTGCTGCTCACGCCGCCGGAAGCGCGCAGCGGAAAGGCTACGTTTTCCCGAACAGTCTTCCACGGCGGCAGCTGGTCGAATTCCTGAAAGACGACGACCCGATCGGGGCCGGGGCCATGTATCGGTTGTCCGTCAAGCAGGATCCGGCCTTCGCGAGGCGGGATGAAGCCGCCAACCGCCTTCAACAGTGTAGACTTGCCGCAGCCGGAGGCTCCGAGCAGCATGAACCGATCGCCTTCCCACACGTCGAAGCTGACATTCTGGGTGGCGCGCACCACCCGGCCCGGAGCGTGATATTCCAGCGTCACACCTTCGACGACAAGAAGAGGCAGGAAGGGCGGTGCCGAATTTTCCCTCAGAGGCGAAGGCATGATGTCCATTCTCGGTTCCATCAAATTGCAAGCTCGGGACCGGCTGCATCAGCAGGCCGAGCCTGGGTCGTGAAGGTTGGGAGAAGTGGCCTTAGCCGCCGTTCCCGCCATGGGCTTCCGGGAAGAAATAATCCTTCCAAGAGCCGGCCTCGGTCTTCAGGACGCCAAGCTTGTGCAGCTCGCTCGCGTACACGAAGGTGTTTTGCGGCGCGATGGTGAAATCGTTCTCGGGATCATTGATGATTTCGACGATGAGTTCGGGTGAAAGCTTCGAACCCTGCTGGCGTATGAAGATTTCCGCAGCCTTATCCTTATTGGCATTGATCCAATTCGCCGCTTCGCCCAGGGCGGCGTAGAAGGCCGCATAGGTTTTCGGGTTTTCGTCATGGAAGGCCGTAGTGGTGTAGAGGGCGTTGAAAGTCGCAGGTCCCCCGAGGATGTCGTAGGAGCTGATCACCTTGTGAACTGCCTTGTTGCCCTGCAGGGCCTGGTAATAGAATGGCGCCGAGGAAAAGTGCGAGTTGACCTCGGTCGCCCCCGAGATCAACGCCGCGGTCGCGTCCGGATGCGGCAGGCTGATCGAGATCTGGTCGAGCTTCTGGAAGTTGCCCTGGCCGAAGAGTTTCGCCGCCTCGATCTGCAACGTACGTGACTGGAAGCCGACGCCGACCGCCGGCACTGCAATGCGGTCCTTGTCGCTGAAATCCTTCAGCGTCTTGACGTCGGGATTGGTGGTGATGAGATAGTTCGGAAGGGAGCCGAGGGCCGCAACCAGCTTGACGTTACCTCCAGTTCGATCCCACATCGTCAATGCCGGGGCACACCCGCAGACACGATATCGAGATTATTGGCGAGAAGCGCTTCGTTCATGGCAGTCGCGCCGGAAATGCTCGCCCAATCGACCTCGATATCGATGCCAACTTCCTTGCCATGTTTTTCGATCAGCTTCTGGTCACGAACGACATCAAGGATCAGGTAGGCGATGCCGAATTGCTGCGCGATCCTGATCTTTCCTTCGGCGAGAGCCTGTCCTGCCATCATCGTAGCGGCGGTCAAGAATACGGCCCCGTAGGCCATACTGCGACTGAATTTGGTGCGACGCGCCGAAAGACTAAATGCGCTCATGAGTACCCCATTATGCAAAATAGGTTGATGAACACGACGAAGCGCACGCTTCTTCGCAATGACATGGCGAACGCCAGAGCCGCGCGGAGGCGAGTTTAAGGCCACTGCGAAAGGCTAAGTATCGCAATTGCATCTATCAACATGGCCGCGTTCTATTCTGCTGCGTGAAATGAGAGCAGAATCGCGTTGATCGGGCGAAATGTCGAAAAATCTTCGCATGAGGTTGTCAGCGCCGAAGGCTCAGGAGAAATCTCTGTCCTTCCGATGAATCTGACTGCGGCAGAGGCACACCGGACGCAATACGCGAAATCATCTAATTGCTTAGACTGATCCTTGGATGTCTGCGCTCAACGGCAGACCCTGGGTCGAGCACAACTAGTTATAGCCAAGGGTGAGGTCCCGTGGCCGCGCACTTTATCATAGAGCATATATTGATCCTTCTCTCCCATCATCATTTCTCGCACAAGCCCCCAGCCAAATCGGCCGATCAGAACAGGGGCTAGGCGATCGTCTCGCTTGCGTCCGCAGCGCGGCTAGGCCGAGTAATAACGTTGGAATGCTTATACTCATAGTGACGAGCGGTGGTCACGCCTAGCTGGTCGAGAACTGCTGGGCTATCGCCCTTCTTGTCCGCGCTGACATCATGTCGGACGGTCTCAAAATGCGGCAGCCGCTTCTCGACGGCTGCCTTCGTGGACCAATTTTCGGAATCCATGATCGCTAAGCCAACCCATGGCTCAAAGGTTGCGACATAGTACGGATTTTCACCCATATGAATGACGTTTGGATCGTCGTTTCTATCAAGCAGGATGTAACGCTTAATATCCCGAGATTTTGACTCCTACTATGCTCGCGTAAAGCCGCGCTCATCCCCCATGGGAGACGATAAAAGCATTCACGGAACATGGAACTGCTGAGACGCCGAAGGTGTGAGGGTCTTGCAGTGGCGAGGCCAAACAGCAGTGCCTCTCGAACGCGCTAGCAAAAAACAAACCTCTTCAATGACGAAAATTTAGACGACCATATCTATAGAGTTCGTAGCGTAGGGGATACGGTTTCGTGGTCAAATCAGAGGAGCCGACGATGTCCGACACGCTTTACCGCTTCACATTATCACCCAACGGCCCAGTCTTCGATCTGCCGATCTATGTCGCCCTTGAGGAGGGCATCTTCGAGAAGAACGGCTTGAAAGTCGATTTCGTCGATAAGTACGATCCGGCGAGTTCATCCCAGGATCCGTTCAAGCGTCAGAAAGAAGCGCTCTATGAAGCGGGTGCGGCATCGGCCTACAATCTCTGCGAATGGGCTGGCCTCGACCGTTCGGAAAAGAGCAGCCGCGGCAGCCAGGTCTTCGGACTGCGTCCGGCGGTCGCGGCGCAGGCGATCATCACATTTGACGAAGACATCCAGGAGCCGCGTGATCTCGAGAACGTCGCGGTTGGCATCAATGAACTGACCGGGTCTCACTACACGACCCTCCAGCTTCTGGAAGGTGCCATCCCGCGCGACACGATCATCGTCGAGCACGCTGGCCCGCCGCATGAGCGCTACCAGTCTCTCAAGGACGGCAAGCTCAAGGCAATCGCGATCATGGAACCATTCATCAGCCTGGCGCTGAAAGAAGGCGCTCATATCGTTGCGGTCAATTTCTACCGCGGTGCCGAGGTGATCTCTCCGGACGTGCCGGCCGACAAACGCGAGGCGTATGTCGCGTCCGTCAACGAAGCCGCGGATCTAATTCGGGCCGATTTCGGCCGTTACAAACATCATGTCGTCGCAGAACTCAACGGACGGCTCTCGCCGGAAGAACTGGCCTCTCACTTTGTCCATTACGCACACTCGCGGCCGCTCGATGAAAAGCGCTTCGATTACACCTACGAATGGATGAAGACCTGGAACCTGACAAAGGGAACGAGCGAATACAAAAGGCTTGTTGCCTGATGACGTCGTTCCTTAAAATCGGAAACATCGGCGGCCCTGCATTGGGCCGTCGGCAGGTGATGATGGGTCTGGCAGCGACTGCCATCACGTCGGGCCTGTTTTCGCCGGCGATCGTCAGAGCGGCAGACCGTTTGCCAGTCCGCATGAGCAAGGCCGGACCGGGCACCGCAGGCACGATCCAGGACGACCTCGTCGCGAAATTCCCCGAACTCGACCCCGGACTCGACATCGACTGGATTGATGGCTCCCCGGGACAGTTCCAGATGCTGCTCATCAGCGGAGCGCTCGATTGCGGTCCGTTCGGCGCGCTCGGCCTGGCAGAGGCTGCACAGAAGGGCGCGGAACTCGTGATTTTCGGATCACGCCTGAACAATCACGGGTCCTGGATCGTGAAGGGCGACAGTCCGTACCAGCATCCGTCGGACCTCAAGGGCAAACGCATCGCGACGCAATTGCCGACGAGCGACACCTACCGGCACGCTCGAATGGCTGCGGCCCTCCACAAGTTGGACCTGGAGAAGGATTTTCAGGTTTCATTCGGGCCGTCGGTCTCGAATGTCGCCCTGTTCAACAGAGGTGACGTCGATGCCGTGATTTCGATCGAGCCCGTGTCGACACAGTTGATTGCACAGGGGCATCGCGAGATCGCGCGGGTGGCGGATCAGTGGCGGGATGCGACTGGCGATAGCACCACGCTTTCACTTGTCGGTGTATCCGCGACCGCCAGGTGGGTCGACGAAAACCAGGAGACGGCCCGGCGCGTTGCTCAGATGACGCTCGGGGTAAACAAGCGGTTTGCTTCAGAACCCTCGCTCATCCGGGATCCTGCAATACAGGCCGGGATGGGACTAAAGAACCCATCCGAGGAGCTTCTTGCGCTTCTCGAAGAGCGTCTTCCGAGGGTCTATGCAACGGAATGGAACGAGGCTGTTATCAATGACTTCAATCGACAGCTCGAAGTCGCGATCGATCTCAAGATCGTCGAGAGCCGGCCGAACTACACCTATACTCGGGTTCTCTAGCCATTCTGTCCTCGGGGCGTTGGGGCTGCCCATCACTTTCCTTGTTCTGCTGACGCTGGGCTGGGAAGTGATGGCACGGCGCCTGGCAAACCCACTGGTCCCGGATGTGGTGGAGGTCGCGACGGAACTGGTCGACATCTTCGCGAGCGGTATGTTCTTCAGCCACATGACGATCACGCTTGGAAGGGTGGCGCTCGGGTTTTTGGTTGCGTTTGTCGTGTCTCTTGCCCTTGGCATCTTCATGGGCCGCAACCGATACGCCCGACAGTTCTTCGAGCCAGCGATCCTGATCGGGCTTACCGTGCCCGGTCTGGTGTGGGCGCTTCTCTGCGTCATCTGGTTTGGCATTTCGCTGACGACATCCACTCTCGCAGTGGCGCTGAGCCTTTCTCCGCCCCTGGCATTAAGCATCGCGCAGGGCATCAAGACAGTGAATGCCGATCTCCAGGAGATAACCGCGGTCTACCGCCTTTCCATCTGGTCCCGCCTGCGGTTCCTTTTCCTTCCCACTCTCACGCCATTCCTTCTCAATGGAATTCGCATCGGCCTATCCATGGGCTGGAAGGTTATCGTGCTCGTTGAGATTTTCGGTCTGTCGAGTGGTGTCGGCTACCGCTTGAATACCGAATACAGCGCCATGAATGTGGCCGGTGTCCTTGCATGGACGATCGGTTTCGCAGGGGTCATGGCATTACTCGAATACGGGCTGATCGGAGGTATCGAACGATATGTGACCCGCTGGCGGCGGGTGGCGACGGTCTAAGGAGCGCTAGCGATGGGTCAGATCACTAACCGTGCAATAATTCCTCCTACCGACCTGAAGGACGGCGGTCTGACCGTGGAGGGCGTCTCCAAGTCCTATGAGGCCAAAGGAGACACGACGGACGTTCTGCGGGATATCTCGTTCAATGTGGGTGAGGAGGAAATCCTTGGCATCGTCGGCAGGAGCGGGTGCGGCAAGTCCACATTGCTCAAGCTGATCGCTGGACTGGATCGTGATTTCGACGGACACATCACGCTGGATGGCCGGGAGGTTATTGGCCCGGGACTCGAACGAGGGGTGGTATTTCAGGAACCGCGCCTTTTCCCTTGGCTGACGGTCGAACAAAACGTCGCGATCTCCATCCATGAAACCCGAATGCCCTCAGGTGAAAAGCAAGAACTCGTCGCGAGCAATCTTGCCTTGGTTGGACTGGCTGGGTTCGAGACGAAGTTTCCCCACCAGATCTCTGGTGGGATGGCCCAACGTGCGGCTCTGGCTCGCGCCTTGACTTCCCGACCGTCACTCCTTCTGCTCGATGAACCCTTTGCTGCCCTGGACGCTCTAACGAAAATGCAGTTGCAGGATGAGGTCATCCGGATCTGGCAAAGCCGGAAGATGTCGATCGTCCTGATCACGCACGACATCGACGAGGCGATCCATCTCTGTGACCGCGTCATCGTGATGTCCCCACGTCCTGGAGAAATCAAGTCCGTCAGCTCCGTAGAAATTGCGCGGCCCAGGCCGCGGATTGGCGCGGCTGCTGACGCAATCCGATCGCGTCTGATGTCGGATCTCGGGCTTTTTTAGTCAAACCGAACGTACCAGTCGCGGTGCTCTGCCGTCCGCAGCCCGCAACATCTCTCTCTCAGGAAACGATCCGCTCGCCTTGGAAATCACCCGATTTTCCCTAGATCAGACATTCGCCTGGATCATCAAGGAGTAGCCCATGACGTTAGCTCGCCACATCGTCCTACAAAGCAGGCCAACTGGTCAGCCAGGACAGGATAACTTTCGTCTGGAGGAGTTCGATCTTCCGGAGGCTAACGAAGGCGACGTCACTGTCAGATCGCTCTATCTCTCCCTCGATCCCTACATGCGCGGCCGCATGAGCGATGCCAAGTCGTATGCGGCGCCAGTGCCCGTTGGTGGCGCGATGGAAGGCGAGGCCATCTCCGAGGTGGTCAAATCTCGGCACAATAACTTTGCGCCTGGCGATATCGTCCGTGGTCGCACCGGTTGGAGCAGCGGTGCGGTGATCAACGGTGACCAACTGCGTCGCGTCGAGACCCATGGCGCGCCGATCACGACGTCACTCGGTTCGCTGGGCATGCCTGGCTTCACGGCCTGGAGCGGATTGAAATTCATCGGAAAACCCACGCAGGGAGAGACGGTTGCAGTGGCAGCCGCTTCTGGCCCCGTCGGATCGATGGTCGGTCAGCTTGCAAGACTTGCGGGAGCCCGAGCCGTCGGCATCGCGGGCGGCGCTGAGAAATGCGCTTTCGTGAAGGGCGAACTCGGCTTCGATGCTGTGGTCGATCACCGCTCGGACAGCTTCGCTTCGGATCTGCAGGCTGCTTGCCCCGACGGTATCGACGTGTATTTCGAAAACGTTGGCGGGCACGTCTGGAATGGCGTCTTGCCGCTTCTCAACCAGTTTGCCCGCGTTCCGGTCTGCGGCCTCGTCGCGCACTACAATGGTGCAGGTTCCGCCGATACCGACCAACTGCCGGCGACCATGTCGACGATCCTTCGGCGGAGCCTCCTTGTTCGTGGCTTCATTCAGACCGAGTTCGCAGCTGATCATTTTGACGAGTTCTTGGATGAGGTCGGGCCCCGGGTGGCTTCAGGAAAAATCAGGTACCGGGAGGACATCGTCGACGGCCTCGAGAATGCGCCAGAAGCCTTTGTTGGCATGCTGTCTGGTAAAAACTTCGGCAAGCTGATCGTGAAGATCGCCGAGTAAACTGAACGGACAGGGCGAGGGGACCGAATGACGAAGATCGCGATTTTGGATGATTACCAGAACGTCGCCCTGCAGACTGCGGACTGGTCTGTCCAGGCACGAGCTGATGTCATTGTCTTTAATGATCACGTGGCCGATGCGGACGCGCTTGCTGCCCGGCTGGCGGCGTTCGAAGCGATCTGCGTGATGCGCGAGCGAACCCCACTTCCGCGATCAATGCTTGAGCGCTTGCCCAATCTCCGCTTCATCGCATCCACAGGCGCGCGGAATGCGTCGATCGATCTTGAGGCCGCTCGCGATCTCAACATCACGGTGTCGAGCACTGGAGCCAATGGCAGCGGCGCGCCTGAGCTGACCTGGGCGCTGATCCTGGCTGCCGCGAGGCAGATCCCTGCCGAGGTGGAATCACTTCGCTCCGGAGAATGGCAGACGACCGTCGGACGTGATCTCAATGGCAGCACGCTGGGCATTATCGGCCTTGGCCGGATCGGCTCGCAGATAGCGCGCGTCGGGACGGCGTTCGGCATGAACGTCATTGCATGGAATCAGAACCTGACCGAAGAAACAGCCCAAGCCTCAGGTATCACTCGTGTGGACAAGGAGGAGCTGCTTCGGAGGTCAGATTGGGTCACCCTCCATCTCGTCCTCTCAGATCGCTCAAGAGGTATTATAGGTCGTGACGAACTCGCCCTGATGAAGCGGTCGGCTTGGCTCGTGAACACGTCGCGTGGCCCGCTCGTAGATGAGGATGCGCTCGTTGCAGCTCTCGCCGACAACAAGATTGCGGGTGCCACCATCGATGTGTTCGACGACGAACCTGTTCAACGCGGGCACCGCCTGATATCGCTCCCAATGTGATTGCGACACCGCATATCGGCTTTGTCACCGAGCGGTCGTTCCGGATTTTCTATCGGGAGACTGTCGAGAGCCTACTGGCGTGGCTCGACGGTGCTCCGATAAGAACCCTTTAGGGCGATCGAGCCGCCGAATATGAGAAGCGGGGATTTTCCTGAAGCCATTGATCACAATAACAGGTCGCCGGTTCGAACCCATTCAAGTGCTTAAACCATGAGTAACGGGCTGCCTCGCTCTGGCACCGAGCGAAAAACATCTAGCAATTACTCGAATATGCCTTTCACTTCACTGCCGCGGTCGATCCCCTGTCGGATTTCAAGACAAGATTTAGCTTGTAGCCAAGTGCGTCAGCTACCTTTGCGATCGTCCCGAACTCTGGATTACCATCCCCACTTAATGCCCGGTAGAGAGCAGGTCGTGTAAGTCCGGTATTCTGAGAAAGATCTGTCATGCCGCGCGCGCGCGACAACACCAAGAGCGCGAGCAACATGATTTGCGTCTCCATCTTCGCTAGCAGCTAAAAGATATTCAGCAATCGCTTCCTCACTTCCAAGGAATTCGGCGGAGTCGTACTCAAACGTCTCAAGTGGCATATGGTTACTCCTTCAATTGCTGTGCTAGTTTTTTAGCTAATCGAATGTCTTTGTCCTGGTACTCTTGTCGCCACCACAGAGAAGAACATAAACGATCGACCCGTCTCGGACGAAATAGACTCGATAACCAGGCCCATTTAATGCGGAATTCGCTCACACCTTCGCCGACTGGCCTTACATCCCCAGGATTTCCTGCAGCGAGACGATCAATGCGGTCGGCAATTCGAGCTTGGGCACGACAATCCTTCACATGATCCAACAGGTTCAACCATTATCACATCATGATGAGTACTCTTTTTTTGCTGTGGCTGTCGGTACGCGTTTTGGCGTCTTCGGGCTCCTAAGGTGGCCCTTCCAAAAGAAAATTGCAGAAAATGTAACTGATCTGGACGACGGGTCGGCGGTTCGTATCCGTTTCAAGGCGACTGTAGGAATCTTGCGCAGCCTTTGACTGCAGGGAAGGTTTCCGATGTCGCGGAAAAGCGTGGCCGTCCTCAATGACGGCCACGCCTGTGGGAAGTGCGTCAGGCGATCGCGCCGCCGTCTGCGGTAAGCGTCGCCCCCGTGATTATGCTCGCAGCGGAGCTTGCCAGAAATACCACGGCGTTCGCGACCTCCTTCGGCTTGCCGTAGCGCCCCAGCGACGTCAGGCTCCGCTGGAAGTCTGCAGCCGCGCCGCTTGCCGGGTTGGCGTCCGTGTCCGTTGCGCCAGGCTGGACGAGGTTCACGGTGATGCCAGACGGCCCCAGTTCGCGAGAAAGGCCACGCGTGAAAGACGTAAGTGCCGCCTTCGACATTGCGTACGGCGTGAGCCCAGGGAAGGGTACCCGCTCGCCAAGCGCCGAACCGATTGTGATGATCCGTCCGCCGCCGTCTAGATACGGTATGACCGCCTTTGCGAACAGCACCGGCGCCCGTACATTTACGTCCATGAGGATTTGATAGTCGTCCAGGTTCAGATCAGCGATGTTCCCAGAATGGCCGATCGCTGCGCTGTTGACGAGAATGTCCAGGCCGCCAAGAGCGGCCACGGCGTCTTCGACCGCCTGCGCGATAGCTTTCGGATCGGCGCTGTCGGCCTGGATGGGGACGGCTCGGCGGCCGCGCGCTTCGATTGACCGAACAATCGCCGCAGCCTTTTCGGTCGCGCGTTGATAGGTGAACGCCACATCGGCACCATTCTCCGCAAGCGCCTCGACAATGGCCGCGCCGATGCCGCGCGAGCCGCCGGTGACCAAAGCGCGCTTTCCACTCAAATCAATCATATGCGTCAGGTTCCTTTCTTCGTCGTTAGTCGTTAAGTCGGGAGACCCGCAGCTCCGCGGATGCGCCCGACAGAATGTCCGGCCTATTTCGTTGCTCTAGCGCAGCGGTTTAAGTGGCGGTGAATGCGACAGCTTGTTGCGCGGTGGGGAACAGCGACCGCTTTCCATCCCGCCCGGTGCAAGTCGCGCAACATGGCGTTCCCGATAGGGAGCCCTTTCTCACGACCGTGCACCACCTACATATCTCCACACGTTTCCTCTGAGAATGGAGTGAAGATGAAGGCCGCCGTCTACGACAATCCGGGACCACCGTCTGTGCTTAAATACGTCGACTTGCCTGATCCGGTCTGCGGGCCGGATGAAGTCCTCATAAGGGTGGAAGCGATCTCCATCGAAGGCGGAGATCTGATCAATCGCAGATCGACGTCACAGGTAACTCGGTGGGTGGTCGGATATGCAGCGGCCGGCACGGTCGTAAGCGTGGGCAAGGACGTGACCACCCGTACCGTCGGCGACAAGGTCGCTGCCTTCAGCATGCAGGGATCGCATGCTGAACTCTGGGCTGTCGCTGCTTCGCGAACGTGGCTGGTGCCCGCGGGCGTGGACATCGCAAAGGCGGCCGCTCTGCCCATCTCTTTCGGCTCCGCCCATCACAGCGTCATCACCCGCGGCAACGTTCGGGAGGGCGAAACCGTCCTCATACAAGCGGCGGCCGGAGGCGTAGGGCTCGCGGCGGTCCAGCTCGCCAAGAGGGCGGGGGCGACCGTGATTGCGGTGGCGAGCGGAAGCGAAAGGCAGGTCCGCCTAATCGAACTTGGCGCCACCTTCGTTGTCGACCGACTTCAGCACGACGTCGTTGAAGAAACACGCCGGCTGACCAATGGGACGGGGGTCGATCTGGTCATCGACCCGGTCGGCTCCACATTGCAAGCTTCGCTCTCAGCACTTGCACCGGAAGGGCGTCTCGTCTTCCTTGGCAATGCCGGCGGCGGAAAGCTCGACGTCGATCTGTGGCCGCCGATGCAGAACAATCAGACGCTGCACGGGGTATTCATGGGATCCATCTTCGAACGGCCTTCGGTGCACGGCAGCGTCGACGATCTCCTTGCTGCTACCGCAGCCGGACGGATCGACGTCGTGATCGACCGATCATTCAAACTCGAAGACGCCACGCACGCACACGACTACGCCGAAACGGCCAAGCCACTCGGGCGAGTCGTGATGACCCTGTGAACAGAAGAAGAAGGACCAATCGTATGATCAAGCGGGTTTCGTTCAGGAACAGAGATATCGAGGTCGCGGGCAACATCCATCTGCCGCCGGACTTCGACGAGGGTGGCAGATATCCCGCGATCGTCCTTTCGACGCCGGGGAGCAGCGTCAAGGAACAGATCGGCGCCGCCTACACCGAAAGGCTCTCCGCATGCGGCTTCTTAGCCCTCACGTTCGATCCATCATACCAGGGCGAGAGCGGCGGCCAACCACGCGATCTCGAGGATCCTGCCGTTCGTGTCGAAGACATACATTGCGCGGTCGATCACCTGACGACACTGCCTTATGTCAACGAAGCGCGGATCGGGCTTCTCGGGATCTGCGCAGGCGGCGGCTACGCGATCAAGGCAGCCCAGACCGAACCGCGCTTCAAGGCGGTAGGCACGGTCGTTGCCAACGACATCGGCGAAGCGATGCGCCGCCTGCTTCCCGACTTCCGTCAGACTCTCGAGGACGTCGCAGCAGAGCGCACCGCGCAGGCTCGCGGAGCCGCGCCTCGGAGAGATCCATGGATCCCCGATAACCTCGCCGATGCCAATGCCGCGTGAATAACCGATCCCGAATTGCTGGAAGCCATTACATTCTACCGCGAGTCCGAGTTTCGGCATCCGAATTCGACGAACCGCCTGCTGTTCGTCAGCTACGGCGCCTTGTTGGGTTTCGACCCGTTCAGCCTTGTGCCCGAACTGCTGACCCAGCCGCTGCAGGTGATCGTGGGCGGGCGTCGGGGTCCGACCGGACAGTACGAGGCGGGCAGGCGTCTGTTCGACCTTTCCCCATCGAATGCGAAGCACTTCTTCGAAGTCGAAGGCGCGGGTCACTACGATATGTACTACAAGCCCGAACATGTCGGCCCGGCGGTCGCAAAATTGGCCGCATTTTTTTCAGAGCATCTTGCGCAGTAGGACTCGACTGGCTGCTAGGATGAGCCGGAGTTGTAGCACTCGATCAGCATCTCTGTCAGCACACGCACCTTCTTGGCAGGATGCTGTCCAGGAGGCCTGACCACGAAGATGCCGGCGGTGGGCGGCGGATACTTAGGCATCACTTCGACGAGGGCGCCGGACGCGATGTGCTGGTCAGTAAGACCGTTCGGAAGTCTGGCGACGCCTAACCCTTCCAGCGCGGCAGCGAGCAATGCTACCCCGTTGTCGGCCTTGAACCGCCCCTGCGGGCGGGTGTTGAGTACTTGGTCGCCATCTATGACCTGCCAGATCTCCGTCCCCTGCATGAGCGCCTCATGCTTGAGAAGTTCGTATGGCGTCTCGGGCGAACCATTCCTGGTGACGTAGTCGGGGCTGGCAACAAACTTCGCGTAGAGTGGTCCAACGCGCCTGGCCACGAGGTTGGAGTCCGGCAGGTATCCGATCCGGATCGCACAGTCGAAACCTTCCGTAATGAGATCGACGAAACGGTCGGTATAGCACGAGGTAACCTGGAGGTAGGGGTGCCGGCGCGCCATCTGAGACAGGACAGGAGCGAGGTGCGTCGGCCCAAACGACAGAGGGGCGGCGACCCTGATGCGCCCGCGAAGCTCGCCCGCAGGCAATATCGTCTCGCGGGCCGCGTCGATCTCCGCCGAGATTCTCGCCGCGTAATCTCGGAAGGTCGCCCCTTCCTCGGTCAGTGCGATGCCGCGGGTCGTTCGCGCGACGAGCTGAACGCCCAACTCCGCCTCGAGACGAGCGATACGCCGGCTGACCATCGATTTGGAGACGCCAAGTCGCTGCGCGGCGGGTGTCACCCCTCCTGCGTCGGCGACTTCCACGAAGGTCCTGAGATCGTCGATTTCCATCTTGCGTTCCCCTTTTTGCAACACAGCTCGCGTTTCCGAGGGCTACCGCATTAGGGCTGGCGCTGACAAGGTTTTCGTGGATCGAGGTCCCACGGACGCGTTCACACTGTCGACGAACCATCAAAAAGGATATTTCATGACCTTTCGTAACGGCCTCGCCACGCTTCTGCGCCCCGAAGACTCGGTGCTCGTTCTTATCGACCATCAGCCATATCAGCTCGCGAACGTTAACAGCCACGAGCCAACGATGGTGGTCAACAACACGGTCGGCCTGGCGAAGGCGGCAAAGGCCTTCGACGTCCCGACCATTCTCACCACGGTGATCGCGGAACGCGGCGGCAACCTGTTTCCGCAGATCGCCGACGTCTTTCCCGGCCAGGAAATCATCGACCGGACGCTCATCAACACATGGCAAGACCCGAAAGTCGTTGACGTCGTGAAGGCGACGGGCCGCAAGCAATTGATAATCGCCGGCCTCTGGACGGAGGTATGTGTCGCCATGCCGGCAATCCAGGCCGCGGGTGAAGGCTGGGATGTGACCGTCATCACGGATGCATCGGGAGCGGTCTCCTCCGAGGCGCATCAGGTTGCACTCCAGCGTATGACCGCAGCCGGGGTTAACATGATGACGTGGCTTGCGCTCGCTGCCGAATGGCAGCGCGACTGGGCCCGTGCCGAACAGGCTGCGAAGATCACCGATGTCATCGTCCAGCATTCTGGCGGGAGCGGCATTGCCTATCTGTGGGAGCAGCAGCTGCTCAACACTGCCGCGCCTAAGGCTGGCGCTGGAGCGTAAGCGCGACTAAAAAGAGGGGCGGGTGTACCATAGGTCTCCGCTCCTCGCTATAATTGGATGATCATCCGCCGAAGAAGAGGACGTTACATATGAGTTGGAACCCTGCGATCGGCTCAGGATGCCCGGATGACGTCGGCGTGGACGCGATCGAAAAGATGGTCGTTCCCTGCGCCCGCAACTTCGGCGGCTTCGAGGTCCGGCGCGCGCTACCTGCGCCCAATCGCCAGATGGTCGGCCCGTTCATATTCTTCGGTCAAGCCGGTCCCGCCGGGTAGGGCGTCGACGTTCGACCCCATTCGCATATCGGTCTTGGCACCGTGACCTACCTCTATCGAGGTGGCTTCCATCACCGGGACAGCACGGGTGCGAACCCGATCATAAGGCCAGGCGAGTTGAACTGGATGGTCGCAGGCAACGGCGTATCGCATTCGGAGCGCACGAGTGCGGCGGCAAAGGTCGGCCCGAACAGCCTGCTCGGAATACAGACGTGCCTCGCCCTGCCTGATAGCCACGAGGACGTAGTACCTTCCTTCGAGCACCACGGCAGGAACGCGCTTCCGATGATTCAAGACCGTCGCTTGTACTAGTCGTGCGAGGACAAACTATTTTGAAACTTACGGATCATTTTCGTGGCGGCGGAGTTATGGAAAACTTGTGCGAAGCCTGAATGAATAAGTAATACGATGGAGCTTTAAGTATGAGCGACAACGGCATGACGGTCCTCGTCGTCGAGGACGAGGTTTTTGTCCGAATGGATATCGCTCAATCGTTGGAAGACCATGGCCTCCGAGTCCTCGAAGCGTCCAATTCCGACGAAGCGATCGTTCTTCTCGCTGGCCATCCTGAAGTTCTTCTGATGTTTACCGATATCGATATGCCCGGCAGCATGGACGGGTTGAAGCTTGCTACTGCCGTTCGAGACCGATGGCCGCCGATCAAGATAATCGTCACATCTGGCCATCGTGCAATGAGCGACGAAACTCTTCCAGTCGTCGGGCGATTTTTCAGCAAACCCTATGATCCGTCGCGGGTTATCGTTGCGATACGCCAGATGATCTGACCCTGCGACGCGACTGGGTTACGCATCAGAACCTTACCTAGATGTGGTCGTGCTCGCTCCATCCGCTTTCGAGTGGCGCAACTATCATGCAACTGACGCCACATGTGTCATAATCCAAGTGTACTTTACCCCCGAGCTGACCGGCTGACAGGGCATGTATCAATCGCGAACCGAAGCCTTTGCGGGTCGGGGGGACAACTTGCGGACCGCCGATTTCCTTCCAGGAGATGATCAGTTGGGCGTCGGAGGGCGAGACCTCCCATGACAAGGCCACCCTTCCAGAGCTCACTCCCAGGGCACCGTATTTTGCGGCATTCGTAGCAAGCTCGTGCAGGATGAGCGCCAAGGCCAACACGGCCTTCGGCGATACGTCGATATCAGGACCGCTTACATCGAAATGTTCGGGCGGATAAGCAGACAATGCTTCGGACACCGCGGTGCGAAGTCCGGCAGCTTCCCAACGTCCTCGTCTGAGCAGGTCGTGCGCCTTTGCAAGGCTTTGCAAACGGGCGTCGAACGCGGCTCGTTCGGTTTCGATGTCCTGTAGGCCGGTGAAAGTCTGACGGGCAATCGCGGCCACCGTTGCAAGGACATTCTTGACGCGATGGTTAAGCTCGCCGATCAGCAGATCCTGAACTCGCTCCGCTTCCTTTCGCGCGGTTATGTCTCGCGCGATCTTCGAAGCGCCGACGATCTTGCCATCTGCATCATAGATCGGTGAGACGGTCAAAGAGACGTCCAGGAGACGCCCGCTGCTATGTCGCCTGACTGTCTCGTGCGTGTCCACGCGCTCGCCCGCTCTGATCCGGGCGACAATGCGCGCCTCCTCATCTATACGGTCATCAGGGACAAGAATAGTGACCGTTCGACCTACGATCTCCTCGGCTGAGAAACCGTATAGCTTCTCAGCACCCGCGTTCCAGTCGGTGACTGTCATATCGAGGTCGATCCCGAGGATCGCATCTTCTGACGATGAGATGATCGCCGCCAGCCGTTTCAGCGTCGCCTCGTAGCCGACCCGCTCAGTCGTCTCGTTGACAATACATAACACCGCGAGGACCTGACCCTGCTCATCGGAAACCGGCGAATAGGAAATGTCGAAGTACACCGTTTCGGGTACACCGTGCCGTTCGATATAGAAAGGTCTATCCTTGGCCACAACGGTTTCGCCGCGCTCGCGAACTTTGAGCAACAGAGGTTCGAGATCGTCCCATAGTTCAGCCCAGTTCTCCTTTGCGGGTCTCCCAAGCGCACGGGGATGCTTGGTGCCGATCGAAGGCGCGTAAGCGTCATTATAAATGGCGGTGAAGTCATCACCGCAAAACAGCACGATCTGTGCGCCCGAAAGGATTGCGATATCGACAGCGCACTTCAACGGAGCCGGCCACGACGACATGGGCCCAAGACCGGTGCTTGCCCAGTCATAATCGCGGATTATGTTAATCAGCGAGCCCTCGTCGGAGGTGCCCGGACAGTTGGTATGCATGAATTCCTCCCTCTCCCAAGTTTTGATTTGTTTCGCCTGATCGTAGGCGTCGATCACTGCAAGCCACTCTATTACATGCAAAACTATGCAGTGCTTGTGAATAGTGCAACTGTGCACACCGTTAGGATAGGCCCGTGCTTTCAGATAAAAACGTTATCGGGTTCGCTGATCCGTGGTAGACTATCGTGTTTTTTGCTCACTCGCCGAACTGCAAAGGAAGCATCAAAAGCGATGCAAATTTTTATTGCTGGATCTTGAATCTTAAATTCCACAAAACCAAAACGTTTGCCGCCAGCCGCTGAACCACGGGTTGGTGGAGCGGCGCTTTTGGCGTTCCCGTCCCATGTTGCTCCAAGGAGGATATGGCTATGGCAACATCTACGACTACGCACCTCTCTACCGCTCAAGCGTGGGCTTTGACCAAATTTTCAATCTTCTGGAAAATGCTCAGCGCGCCCGCTCGACCAATGACTGGCCGCCCTATGAAACCGCCAAAACGGATTACGACACCTATCGCATCTCGATCGCGGTGGCGGGCTTTGCACAGGACGATCTTGACATCACCTTCCAGTCCAATCTCCTGACGGTCACTGCCAGGAAGCAGGATTCCACAACGGAGGGCTACTTGCATCGCGGAATTGCGGGCCGCCCGTTCGAGCACCGCTTTGAACTTGCTGATCATGTTCGGGCGAGCGGGGCGGATCTGAGCAATGGCCTCCTGACGATCGAGCTTGTCCGCGAGATTCCGGAAGCTCCTAAACCGCGGAAGATTTCGATCCAGAACGCGCCTGCGTTGACCTCGGTCTCTTCTACACAAATCGAAGCGCAGAAAGCGGCTTGATGAAGAGGTTCTATTGAGACAGGGCGCCGTTATTGGTGGCGCCCGTCAACATTCCGGGTTGGGAGAGAGAGCTATGAAACCCAATGTGTTCAGAGAACCCGTAACTGTTCTCGTCGGCCTTGGCTTCCCATGGACGCTTACCGACACCTCGTAGAATGGCCGGCGTCGTTCAGGGACGCGGTACACTCTGTCGCCCTGAAAGCATGCCAAGCCGCGCTCCGTGGCGAGATCGAAGCGGACACGGCGCGAGGTTTCTTTGTGGCGTTCGCGCAAAAGCATGAGCTACTTTCAACCGAAACGCCTGCGGCCGTGGCATCCCGATCGCGTAGCGACAGCGATCCCACGTCCAGTAAGGCTGTGCCATGAGCAACATGATGTTGCAGTAGTTCGTCGAGAGCGTGGTGGGCTACGGGGCCGATTGTTCTGATGCGAGGTATGCAGCTTCGACGCCCGATTGATGTGGTGAAGGCGCCGTTTTTTTCTAACAAGGATATTCGGACTATCCTCGCTGCCCGGGCATCCGATTTCTGTGCCATCCATTCGAGGCCGGCACTGCGGCAATTGCCAGGAACACCGACACCTGTGTCGGTCTATGAGGTCCATTCGGCACTCAAAGAACTTGATGGAAGGTGTTGCACCTAGAACAAACGCGTCGGTTTTTCTCTAGGGCGGATCGACGTGCCAAGCTCTGGCGGATAATGAGTGCTGCGCCGACCGTCAGGCCTCCAAAACACAATCAGAGAGACATCGATCAGTTGGCCTCCGAAGGACGAAATCAAGGATCGGTGGCGGTTGGATAATCGCGAGGCGCCCTTCAACATCGACCAGACAAACCGGTTCCGGCGGGGTGCGAACAGGCCTGTGCAGCACGCGGCTAGAGGACAGTAAGGAAAATGTCGGCGAGAAAGGCTGCCATCAAGGCTGCGCCTCGCGGATTTAACCGGCTTGGCGAAGACATTGCCGCCAAGCACTAGGGATGGCCAGGGGCAGGCGCCACCTGCCGTCGGCTCTCAGACACTATCGGCGCCACTGGTCTTCTTGGTAGGAGGGCCCTCATTTACCGAGGACGTCCGCAAGTCCCCGAGCTTTTTGCGGGCGGCGGCCCGGGATGCTTCGACGCCTTCGGCAAAGCCGCTCCGGTCACTGTAGCTACGTCGCTCACCACTATGGCGAATATGGCGGACCGTGTGTGCACCTGTGGCGACAAAATCGAGGAGCGTGACCCCAGCAACCATAAGCATAGCCAGGACAGCATTGTCGCGCTTCGGATTTTCGGGCCGTATGGCCGTCGCCAGCGTGGCAATATCAAGCGCGTCACCGGCGATCCTGCTATTGAGCCCGGCTCGCTTGTCGACCGACAGCGTCATGACCCCGGAGGCGATCTCCCGTATTCCATAGGCACGAACAAGATTCTCCTTGCCGCGCATGCCGAGCGCCCCTGTGACTTTTTCGGCGGCAATGAACTCGACAATCCCGAGACCGATGCTGAACCAACCGAGATTTCGCGCTAGACGATCTGAGGAACTGAGCGAGCTCGGCCCTGACCGAAGAACCTTTGGATCGCGCTCCGATCTGGTCATGTTGCTGGGAAACGCCATGTCAGAACCTCCTTATGGTTTCAGCACCACTTTGATACAGCTGTCCTTCTTGTCGCGAAACACCTTGTACATCTCGGGTCCTTCTTCGAGCCCAACGGTATGGGTGATCACGAATGACGGGTCGATCTGGCCCTCCTCGATGCGGCGCAGAAGATCGTCTGTCCAGCGGCGCACATGGGTTTGCCCCATTCGGAAGGTGAGGCTCTTGTTCATGGCCGGCCCCATCGGGATCTTATCGACGAGCCCGCCATAAACCCCGGGGATTGAGATGATCCCACCGGGCCTGCAGACATAGATCATCTCACGCAAAACATGCGGCCGGTCACTCTCGAGCATGACCACCTGCTTGGCGCGGTCCAGCAACGTATCCGGCTGACCCATCGAGACGTGGCTTTCCAATCCTACCGCATCAATGCATTTTTCCGGTCCCTTGCCATCCGTCAACTCGTTGAGCCGCTCGACAACGCTTTCGTGCTCAAAGTTAATGGTGATCGCGCCGCCGGCTTCAGCCATCGAAAGACGTTCCGGAATGCAGTCGATAGCAACTACCTGCTTGGCTCCCAGAAGCACGGCACTGCGGATCGTCATCTGGCCGACCGGACCACAGCCCCAGACGACCACCGTATCGGTCGGCTCGATATCGCACTGTGCGGCCGCCTGCCAACCCGTCGGGAAGATATCGCCGAGGAATAGGACCTGCTCGTCCGTCAGACTGTCCGGTACCTTGATGTGGGTCTTGTCGGCAAAGGGCACTCTGAGGTACTCAGCCTGACCACCGGGATAACCTCCGGTCAGGTGCGTATAGCCAAACAGGCCCGCCGTGGTATGGCCGAAAGCTTTGTCGGCCATTTCCTTGTTGCGGTTGGTCCTCTCGCAAACTGAGAAGTTGCCGCGCTTGCATTGATCACAGTCACCGCAGTTAATAGTGAACGGAACAACAATGCGATCGCCTTTCTTGAGGCTGCCGTTCATCTCAGAGCCGGTTTCGACCACCTCGCCCATCATCTCGTGTCCCATGATGTCGCCAGGCTTCATCGCCGGAATGAAATTATGGAAGAGATGAAGGTCAGAGCCGCATATCGCGCAGCTCGTGACTTTGATGATCGCATCACGGGGATGTTCGATTTCGGGATCCGTTACGGTGTCGCAGCGGATGTCTTCCTTGCCGTGCCAAACGAGTGCGCGCATTGCCTTCTCCTGCGGTTGTTGCAAAAAAGACGATGGTTTGATCTCGCTAGCGCTACGTTGGGCAGGCACTGCCAAGTCATCGCCTGCTCCGCCAACACCTGCGGGTGATGGAAGTTCCCCGTTTATTTGAGTAAGGCTGACATTGAGCGCTCCGCAGTATGTTCTTTGCAAGTGTTACAAGGCTTTTTGCGAGCTTGAAATGGACATATCACAGGTAGCGTGCTTACGTTTAAGGGACTGCAGCTTGATTGAGCGCCCACGGCGATAATCTGCCTTGTTATATCCGAACGAGCGCCGAGGATCCGCGCCGGCCAGGGCGCAGCGTAGTTATGTCGCAATGCCCTACGGCGCTTAAATTGTCCTGCAGCGGTTCATACATGCAGTCCAGCCAGTGAAGCCAAAAAGCTACCCAGTGTTATTTACATATAACTAATATCAGACAACTCGTCTCCGCGCTCGAATCAGTAAGCGCCAATGATCAGATCAGAGACATTTAATGACACGCACCTTCGCGTTTCAGGCCGCCCCCGGCATCACCGCTTCTTTCTCTCTTGGGCAACGAGAAAAGAATCCAAGTCCTAGGTTTGATTGCAAAGCGATAATGGGACGTCCGCTCTTTGGCAACCCAGGTCGGGTTGAGCCAGTCCGCATTATCGCAGCATCTCACGAAGCTGCGTGATGGCAAACTTGTGACTGTCCGGCGTGAGGCGCGGACGCTTCACTATCATTGCTCTTCGCCTTCCGTCATTCTCATTCTCGGCGTTCTGAAAGACCTTTTCTACGAGAATGCCGACCTTGCTTACGCAGCTTAATCGGTCTTAGGCGCGCCCGGATTTCGTTTCGGTCGCGCCCAACCTTGCTCGAGAGGCGAAGGCGACGGCCGCGTCACGGGGCAGAGGCCGCGACAGTAGAAAGCCTTGAAGATCGTCACAGCCGAGGCTTTCCAGAGCTGCACGCTGTTCAGCCGTTTCGACGCCTTCCGCAGTTATTTTAAGTCCTTTTGCACGCGCCATATCGATCATGGCTATGACAAGCGCTCGGCTATCGCTGCGATCCATTTCGTCGATGAATGACTTGTCGATCTTTACACGATCAACCTCAATCTTTTGAACCCGGGAGAAGGAAGAGTAGCCGGTCCCGAAGTCGTCGATCGCGAACCGAACACCCGCTGTCCGCAACTTTGCAATCGTTCTTTCGAGCTCGCCAGCATTATCTGTGGCTGCCGTTTCCGTCATCTCGATTTCGAGCCTCTCGGGGCTAATGCGCCACTTATTGAGAGTGGTTAGAACGCGGCGCGCGTAGTCAGTTGAGCCAAGCTCGACCGCGGAGGAGTTGACTGCGATCGTGATGTCTGGAAGTTCAATCATCGTCTTGCACGCGTCGTCGAGAACAAATGCACCGATTTCGCCGATCAGACCGATCTCCTCAGCAAGAGGGATGAACTGGTCGGGACTGATATAACCGAGAGTAGGGTGCTTCCACCGAGCGAGCGCCTCCAGCGAGCAGAGGGTCCCGCCGCTCGTAGAGAAAACGGGTTGGTAGAAAACCTCTAGCTGGCTGCGAGTCGAGACGGCCGACCTGAGGTCATTCTCCAGCCTTCTGCGATTGCGCAGCAATTCGTCCATGTGCTCGCCGAATATCGCGTAGTTGTTTCGGCCCGCAGCTTTGGCGTGATACAGCGCGATATCGGCTTGGCGGGTCAGTTCCAACGGGTCGCACGGCCCGCTTGCGCAGGCTACGCCCACGCTTGCTCCTATTGCGATATGGGCCGTTCCGATCTCAAAGGGCGTCTTCAGGGAGTGCACGAGCTTGTCTGCCAGGGTCGCTGCATTTTGCGCGTCGTCTGCCTGCAGCAGGATTGTGAACTCGTCACCGCCAATTCTCGCGATCAGAGCTTCCGGCAGGAGTTCACGCATGCGAGCTGCGGCCAAGCCAATCAGCTTATCGCCGACGGGATGGCCAAATGTGTCGTTGACGGCCTTGAAGCGATCGAGATCGACGAACAACACGCAGCTAAGATCGGCCTCTGGAACGTCAGCCAGCCGTCGATCAAGTTGCTCACCAAAGTGGGCACGGTTTGCAAGTCCTGTGAGCCCGTCGTGAGAAGCTTGATGCTTTAACTCGGCACGGCTTGCGGCCAATCGCTCCGACCGGCGCCAGATGGCTCCGCCAGCAAGGCTTCCGCCAGCGAATAATGCGACAAACGCGAGCAGCAGCGCAGGGGTGGTCGCCGCAAACACATGATGCCCAGGCCGGAATGGCTTCCACCGGAAGTAACCGAATGTTCTGCCGCCTTTTGCTTTCAAAGGTACGAAAGCGATTGTCCGATCTTGTGGTTCATTTGCGGTGAACTCGAGCTCCGTAAATTCGTATTCCTTTCCTATCTCAGCAGGCAAATCGCCGTCGAGATAGCGGACAGCAATGTGGAGCATCTCTTGTCCCGGGACCTGGTTGATGTCGCCCGTGTCGGACACGATAGGCTTAACACTGACGATTGCCGGCCGAAAACCAACGTAGGAGAGATCGGCCTCGCCGATCGAGAGGATCCGGCCATTCGTGCCTCCAGTGTCTTCTGCAATGAGCCGTGCACGTAGTGCCTCTGCAAGCGGCAGATACGCATTCCGAAGGTCGTCAGGTGAAGGGGAATAATCTGCGTCTGCCGTAAATCGATACAAAGTCGTAAGGTCGGACGTCAGGACAAGCGCCGCATCGTGGCCGAAATAACTGTGCATCCACGAACCAAGGTTGGTTTCAATCCATTCAAGGTTTCCGATTTGCGTGTTCTTGACGGCGTCATCCCAGACAGTAGCGCTCTCCTGGTCATGAGCAGTGCCTGCCTTGAGTTTCGCAACGGTCAGTGTGACGAGATCGCGTTGCCTTGACACTGCGACTTCGTCGCTGCGCGCTGCTGCCCAGCTCAGGCTCAGAAAAAGCAAACCGCACAGCAGAAGAGAGGCACAGGCCGGAAGAATCCATCTTAGAACAAACTGGGATTGCAGCTGCATTGTCATTCTGGGGGCACGCCATCTGTATTTGACAGCTCCGTAAAACAGCAGTTGTTAAAACGTCGGCAAGCAAACTGGTTAGAGGCCGGTTAATGGCGGATTGTACGCAACCGTACGGTCTGAGCCAGCAATATGATCTGAGGCTTGCTGTGATCTCAGGTAAGCTTCACGCAAGCCTTGATCCGCAGAAGACGCGGTGTTTAGGCGGGAAACTCCATAACGATCATGAGGATCGGCGATGAACTTTGACATTGGGACCATATTCGACTGGCAGCAGCGAGGAGTGAACGCTCGGGTACTGGGTCTCTCGGCAAGCTGAAACCCTGTCGCCCCTTACGTTGAAAAAGCGAGCTGTCCTCAGGAGAGAAATTGCTGGCTTCAGAAAGCAGAAGTTTGGCTATTCGGCTGGAATATTGAAGATGCTGCGCGAGTGGGGCTCTGACTGTTTTTCGCGGCCAGCACCGCGTGACCAAAAAGTTCGCGTTAATAGCTCCTACGACATTGCCGGCGTATATCGTCGAGCTAGGACCGAGGCGTATTTCAAACATATTCAACGATAGGTTTGGTGACGTTGACGGCAAAGCACGGATCACCGACCCCGAGGTGATTAGATCCACCGCCGGCCCACCGCCCTGACATCACGTGGCTGGCGACTAGGGGACTGAACGGGGCCGTGCTTTGGAAGCCCGCCTTTCGCCGGAGTTCTTCGAGTGAGGTGCTTCATCCAGCAGCAGCACCTCACACAACTTCACACCTATGGGTAACTTCCTTAGGAAAGCGATATTTTCTTCAGCTCCTCGGCGAGCACGTCAAACACGATACGGCAACATGCGCTACCACGCAGATCCTCGTGCATGACGACCCAGGTTTCCAGGTCGACGTTAAACCCGTCAGGAAGCACCCGCACCAGATCAGGATCCGCGGCGGCGATGGGCACTTGGCAGATGCCGATCCCAAAGCCCGCGCGGATCGCCGCTAGCTGCGCGACGTCACTATCGACGCGCAACGCGAAGGCGCTTCGGCTAAGACCGGGGTAGCGCTGCGCGATCTCCCGGATCGCGGGCGTCTCAGTATCGAAACCAATCAGGTCATGGCCCGCCAGCGCCTCCATGCTGTTGGGCACGCCCCGGCGCTCCAGGTATCGGCGATGCGCATGCAAACCGATTGGGATCACGCCGATCCTTTTCGCAACCAAGGCCTGTTGTTCAGGTTGAACCATTCGGATCGCGATATCCGCCTTGCGCTGGAGGAGGTCATCCACGGAATTCGAGAGTGATAGTTCGATCACGATTGAGGGGTAGTGTTCACGTAACCGCGTCAGAATCGAGGGCAGATGTTCGATGCCCACGACTTCGCTCGCGCTGATGCGCACCGTGCCGCTGACTTCACCGGTGCGCCCCTCGGCCATGCGGAGAAGTGCCGCCGACACGGAGGCCAATGATTCCGCGAGCGGCTGTAGCTCCAACGCGGCGTCGGTCGGCGACAGACCGCGCTGGGTGCGGACGAAGAGTGTCGTTCCGAGAGCATGCTCCAGCGCATCGATGTGACGCGCGACGCTTGGCTGCGTCAATCCAAGCGCTCGCGCCGCGCCCGACAGCGACCCATCTCGTAGCACGGCATGAAAGGTTCTATAGAGGTCCCAGCTAGGATCTGAGTTCATATATATCCGTATAGCATATGCAGAAATTTCGGCAATTTCATTAGAGCTGGATTCACTCGATGATCTCCATATCAAACGATGGAGATCGAGATGGAACAGAAGATTGCATTGGTTCTGGGTGCGACAGGCGGCATCGGCGGCGAAGTCGCCGCGCGCCTTTCCGCCTTTGGCTGGCAGGTGCGCGCGCTTAATCGCAAGCCCGAGCGGGCAAAGAATGGTGGTCTGGATTGGATCAAAGGAGACGCACTTGTCGCGAGCGACGTTCTGACTGCTGCACAAGGCGCGTCGCTGATCGTACACGCCGTCAACCCGCCTAGCTATCGGGATTGGGAAAAGCTGGTCCTGCCAATGCTGGAAAACACGATCGCGGCGGCAAAGGCAAACGGTGCGCGGATCCTCCTGCCGGGCACGGTCTATAATTACGGCCCCGACGCCTTTCCCGAGATCACCGAGGACGCACCGCAAAACGCTCTCACTCGGAAAGGGCAGATTCGTGTGGAGATGGAGCGCCGGCTGCAGCAGGCGACCCGGAACAGCGCGGCCAAGGTGCTGATCGTGCGCGCCGGCGATTTCTTCGGCCCGGGGGCCGCGAATAACTGGTTCAGCCAGGGGCTCATCAAACCCGGCGCCCGTCCGAACACGATTACTTATCCCGGCAAACGCGGTGTTGCTCACCAATGGGCCTATATCCCCGACGTTGCTGAGACGATGGTCCGGCTCCTCGAACAGGACGGTCTCGCAGACTTCGCGACCTTCCACATGGACGGGCAATGGGATGCCGACGGCACACGTATGACCGACGCCATCCGCCGTACGCTTGGCTCACCCATTGTGCCCGTCAAGCCTATGCCCTGGTGGCTGATGCGAATTGCCGCGCCGTTGGTGCCGTTGATGAGGGAATTGTACGAGATGAAATATCTCTGGGAGCACCCTGTCCGCCTCGTCAATACGAAGCTCGAAGCGGCGATCGGTTCCGAGCCGCGCACGCCGCTCGATGAGGCGGTTAAGACCACGCTGGTGGCGATCGGATGCGTCCAACTGCCCGCCAAGCCAACGCCGCAAGCGCGGGTGCCAGCAATTGCGTGAGCGGTCCGCTCCGGCCTGCGGCCGGGGCGACCTATTCAGTTAAAAAACGGAGGAAGAGAAATGCGCTTACAGGCGAAGAGACTAACTGTTGCAGCGCTCACGCTCGCCACAGCGTTTGCGAGGTGGCTGCTGCGCACGGCCTAAGATCACCATCGGCCAGGGGTGGGGGTTCGAACCCGTTCGAACCCCCTATCTTGGCCTTCGCCCAAATCTAGTTTCAAATCAGCTTTCGGCTTAGGTTGATGAAAGCGCCGGTTTGCATCACTTCTTCCAGGATGAGCCGGATCGTTTCGCCGAAACTCCATTTCCCCACGGTGGCGAGATCGATTGCTGGCTCGCCTGAAGAATTCGCTGACGAAGACGCGTTGTTCCGGGGACAATCGTCACCGAGTGCCTGGACGTCAGCCGGAAATTCAACGACTACCGGTTACTCTCGTCAGAGCTATCTGCTGCGCAAGTCTTACGGTGCCCAACTCGAGCCTGACATTTTGCTTCGCGGACCCGACTGATATGGCGAGATAATGCAGAGGACGGAGCCCGATCTTCGTCGGGTGATGGCACCAGATTTAGGTCGTTTTTCCACCGCTCTAAACGGGCCGCAATAGTCTCATCCATTTCGATACCTTTCAGCATTTCATGCGCAAGTCTTGTTGGCGTACATCCGGGCCGGTTATCAGGTCTTTTGTATGTTCGAGACAGAATTACTACTCTTAATCGCGTATTATGACAAATTGTCAGTTAAATAGTAGGGCGAGACATTTTTTAAACGATTAGCGGGAGACCACTTGCATTTCTTCCAGCCGGCCTACCTCAGATAGTAATGTGCACTATCGCGCCTAGCTGCAGGACAGGTGGTCGGAAGAGGAAGCGGCGCTGCCAGGAGGAAGTTCGTGAATTTGGTAGAACGGGAAAACCAACAACACGCGGAAGATTTTTTGGGGCCCACTGAAGCCGGTATTTTCACATGGGTTGTGGAGAGCAACCTCATTTTTGGAGATACCTTGGTCGCCTCGCTATTTGGGCTCGATCCCAGGCAGACCGTTAGAGGCCTTCCATTCGAATCCTATTTTGCTCGCGTACATGAAGAAGATCGAGCTGAAACCAAGCGTCTGATTAAACAAGCTATCCTCGACGGCCAATCATATCACGCAGAGCACCGGCTGATGGACGCCTCAGGTGCGTATCGCTGGTCGGTTGCTATGGGACGCTGTTTCCAGAACGAGAATTCGATGCCGCTATTTTTCTCTGGCATAGTTTATCCCATCGACCAGTTGGGAGAAGCTAGCCACGAAGCACAGGTCGATGGCTCCTAGACGCCGCCCTGACACCGCTTAACTCCCGTCACCGTTTGCAAACCAGCGGCGGCGATCTCCATGGACCCTTTGCAACGGGAGCCGCTTCCTTTTTCGAAATTTGGAAGGCAGAGATTCACAGAGCTGCCATCCCAGAAGGGTCATGATCGACCACATTGGCCTGAAGTGGAGCCTCGATTTTCGGCAGGTTGAGCGGTATATTACCGCGGATGTCAGAAGAAGAATTTCATCGGCGTTTCGTGCAGGCAGTCGTCACAAATTTCTTCCAGACCGGAAAGCTTCCATTTTGGCGAAACCCCGGCGAGTATGCCGAGGTCGCGGCGAGCTACTGGCTGGAGTACTTGGAGGACGGCAGGCCCCCTGAAGAGTTCGTTGACGAAGACGCGTTGTTCTGGGGGACACAGCCACCCGCTCCGTGACAACTAGTGAACGGAGCCAGCGTGAGTGGTCCGCCAGAACCAGATGCGCCAGCCGATACCCCGATACATTCCGCAAACAGAGTTTGCTTGGAGCATCGCAGCTGCGTCCATCGCCTCCGTATATATATCGATATTATCGGTGATGTACTCGCTCATTGCCGACCACTTGTTGGCGGCTCGTTTGCGAGTGATCGTGTTTCTCCCGGATCGCTATTTGTCGCCACTGCCTCCGCATGCCGTAGTCTCTCGTGCACACTCTGCAAGGTTCGAACAGAAGCGCGATATGCGATCAAGCTCCGTGCATCTTCATCGTCACCCGTGGGGTGAATATCCTCGGCTGTGAGATCGGGCCGGCGGCTCTGTATTTCAGCGATCCCACCTTGATAGATAGCGATTTGCTCTTCAAGAAATTTCTTCATGAAAATTCGATGTTCTTGCCTTCGCTGCCTTAGTGAACGAAGCAGCAGCCGAATGAGCTCCCCGTAGCGCCTGCGCCCACCCTACTGAAAGCCATGCTAGATGGCCTGGGCGGCACATGTCAAATCGCTACCACGAGCGACTGCATCGCGTGGCTTTGAAAGCCCCGCTGCGACTTTGGGATTGCAGCGGGCCGAGGAACCTTCCTAGAGACCGATAGAACAAACCTTTAGCTGGGGAACCGGACGGACCGAGACGGTCCAGTGCCGGCCCAACGCGTACGCCGCTTTTGGACGTAACTAAGAGGAAATTAACTGAGCTGGAAATTCTGCCTTGATTGCTCTGTCTTGTTCGACTCTGCTTAAACTTCCGGGTCGATGTGAAGGTGTGGCTCATGAATGAGTTAGCAGAGCGCCTTGCTCAAAATAAAGAGATTTCCAGTGACCGATTGGTGTCCATCTCAGCCTATCTGAAGGCTAGACTTCGCAAGCAGATAGAAGAGCAGCGTCCAGTAACGTTCGTGGTTTACAGAGACATGAGAATAATCGAGCTGGCCCTTTGTATACGGAACCCCAAAAGACATCATCGCTGGTATCTCTAACCAACCGCTCAGCTCAAACGGCTTAGGATCTTATGGAATGGTTGAAGGTTCGAATCCTAACAAGAGCCGGAATGGGCCATTATGCTCATACCGGCGTCTTCTTGAGAGCGTAGCGCCGCATGCAGCTGTTTCTCAAGCCATATAGGCTGATCATCGAACGGGAGCTTGAAACGAGAAAAGCCCGCTCAATGGCGGGCTTTCGTTTATTCAGGTGGACTTTGATCACGCGTCAGTTTCGCCGACCACGATAATCCGGGACAGGACGCGGTCATAACCGACGATTTCGCGAGCTACCCGAAGAGCACGAGCGTGGTCGCCCACCGAATGGACTACGCCTTCGAGCACGATATAGTCGCCTGTCACATCGACCGACAAATCCTTACCATTGAAATTGGCGAGATAGCTCAATTCGGTTTCGATCGCGGTTTTTTCCATGGAGATACCATGGTCACGGGAGAATTCGAATGTGGAGGAAGGCTGAAGGGTGCTCAGAAACATCTGTCGTATCCTTGAACATGAATGCACGATGAACAAACCGTTGCGCGACGTTTATGTTCCTGTACGCAAGGACTATTTTCTTTCCATTGCCTAAAGTAAACATTCGTGGTGGAGTGCGCTCCTACCGGTTGGAGAAGAGCATGGAACGCTTTGAAGAATTGGTGAAGGCAGTTGTAGTAAGTATGCGTGAGATCACTCCCCGCGAGACTGTTGAGCTTGGAGTGATCCACGGGTTTTGTATCGATGCTGCCGAGACTGAAGCACCTGACCTGATCGCGTTCCTAAGCAGCGTGGCAGGGCTGGAAGCGATTACTGCTCAGTTATCGCGACTACCGCAGTACCTTACCGCGACAGCGGTTGACGGAGCGACATGGCAGTTCGTGCCAATGGTCAAAGCTTAAGGTCACCTGTTCGTAGCCATTCTGAGAGCGCCGATCGCGTTCCAACTTGCGGCCTGCTCCATCGCAGTCGCCATAAAGCTGCGTAATGGCTTTTGGTTGGATGCAGCAAGAGTTTTGACATCGATAATCATTTGGGCAATGGTTTTTCGTTCGGTTCGACGGCATCAGTCAGGCGAGCTTTTCAGCCTTCAGCGTTTCGATCGTCGCGGCATCCCATGACCGGTTGAGATACCAGCCGCAGCCCAATATTAGTACGAGTGCGAGAAGACCGATAATGAGGAGAATGTTGATCTGATTCAGTATCGGGTATTTATCTGACGAATGACAACCTCCACGCTAACGGAAAACCAGTTCTCTGTCTTCGCTCGTAGCGGATCGTGGATTGCAAGCCGCATAAAGCGCTGTGGATCAAGTCTCAGGAACGAGGCGGTCTACGTCGGAAAGGCGAGGGTGCTCCATCGCCGCCTTCGCAATTACTTACGAGGAGCTTTTCGGAATAAGATTAGAGCGCCGCGCGTTGCTTACACCTCACTGGCTGATGGAATGGCCAACTGCCTTGAGATCTGGGTATACGTGAAGGTCATACCGGATGTGGACGACACCGCTCTTTCGCAGCGGAAACATCGCTTATCCGAGACATACATCCGATTTGGTACCGCACCCACCTTTCGAAGGCGATTTCGTCAAAGGGGTGAGAAGTCCGTACGATAGCGTACGGCAACCCTACTGCCTGCGTCGCGTTCCTCACGCGAACGCGGGAGTGGTTAATTGTCAAAGCATATTGATACGAATGAATTGAAGGTCGAAGGCGCTCAACAGGTAATGACGATCAAGGATTTTGCGCTGAAATACAAATTAACCAGCGATGAGCAGCTACGTCTCACCAAGCTTTTCGGGATGTTCGCTACGAAGCAAGAGCTTCTGATGAATGCCCGGCTCAAGTCCCGAATTCGTCACTGACAAAGATGTAAGTCGATCGGCTTCATCATAGCCTTCAGTTCGCAAGAGCCGCGAAAACCCGCCAGCCACAGATTGACCAAATCGCGTGCCAGTTCGTCCAAGCCTGGATCAGGCGCGATGATGCCGCGATCCAAGCGCAGTTCTTCGAGCACGGTCTTCAGTGTGGTAAGATCTCGTGGTTCCAGCGCTTCAAATGCCGTGAAATACATCTGTCGTTCCCATTTTCGCCATAACCTAGCAGAGACGGTGAGGCAGCGAAAAGATGCGAGAAGTTGCAATAGCTTACAGGTGATCCAATTTCACTAAATTGACCGGTTGCGATGAGGGAACATATAAGGAACGTAGTCACTCGATGCGGCTTACCAACATGGAACCGACAGACGCACTCCTTGAGCAACCAGGCTTGCTGAATTCAAAACAGACCAGCCCCTCACAGGTTTGACATCGGCGTCCCATTGATCGGATTACGCTACAGACAAGACCGAATCCTCAACGCACTGTTCTACCTCGAAAGCACGAAACAAATCGAACTGCTGCCAGATAATCGGTAGAGGATCGTCAAGCTGTTGTGACGGATACAACGCATACGCTCAGGACGCCAACCGCGAATACGACAGACATAATCGCCAAGACAAGCCTCCGATAGCTGGTGACAGGCTTTGGCGGCTGTTGAGCTTCAGGTGAATGGCGGCTCGCGAGGTATGGCATATCGTCTCCTTTACAGCAGGGAAACCGATCGGAAGTCAGCTTAGTTCCGCTTGATCCCGCCATACAGGCTCTTTTTAGCGTTGCCCGCTGCCGTCAGGCGATATTTCGAGATGGCAGAAAATTCACCGTCCGTTTTGACCAGACCTTCGTTCTTCGCTTGGATCGCGGTCTTCAAATCGACGCCCTCGGGCAAGCTTTTGAACGCGCGTGGACCAAGAGACATGATGAGGATGCGTAATCGACTGTATGCCATGCTGTATCGCTATGTCTTTTGTGTTCCAGCTACGGCAACCCCCACCGGGATCAGCCGGTGAGGGGAGCAGTACAGAGGACAGCCGACGTCCATGCGAAAGGCGTCGGCTGACTGAGAAACCACGACTTTTAGCAATTTGTTCCGAGCAAAATTTGACAAAAGAAAACCCCGCTGCGTTTACGGGGAGGGAGCGCGCAGCGGGGTCTAGTTTGAACCGCTAGACGAGGGGGAAGCCGTAGCGATAACCCGAAAACGATGCTTCTATTGTTTGGTTCCCACGTGAATGCTGGTGTGAAGATCAGCAATCGACAATTCACTGTTTTTGTTCAGTTCTTCCGCCCGAATAAAATGGTAGACGGTCGTACGGCGGACGCGAACGAGGCGCCCGAAAATGTATTGCCAGACTGCCGATCTCAAAGGGTGTAGGGTTCATCGGTTTGCGAGTTTCACTATCGAAAAACGCTGCCGCGACCTACTTTATGCAGATTTCGCCCGACTGTTCTTATTGTGGAGGCGGCGCGCTGATGCCGCCACCACGCCTCGCTCGCATCTCGAAGCAAACGATCGCAAGCCAGACCGGCAAGTGGCGAGGTATCGTTGAAGGACCGCTCTTTCAGAAATATTTCCCGAACGGTCTGAACGGCGGACATGATGTAAGTGCCAAAGGATATCTCAAAAACCATGACGCTCTCGATCTTCTCAATCTAAAGAATTCCGGCGCATGTCGCAGCGTTTCGAACGAAATGTTGATGTCGACCAGCCTGGTAGAGGAAACAGTAAAGTCCTTCTCAGCCGCCCATGCCCTGGTCGGTTACATCAACCGTGCCACGACGAGGCTCCCTGACGCTGGATGACCATATGGCTCTTCACGCATGCTCATCGAGCCGAAACTTATTTACATGGATCCGACCATTCGTGACCAACCCATGGTCGCGAAGTGCTTGCTTACTTTCTTGACGCTAGGCTCCTGGAGATCGCGAGGTATTGGAAAATTTCGCAACTGGTGGATCCACCGCTCGCGGGAGACTGGCTCAAGGAAAAGCGTGACACGCCTGTAATGGCCGGACAGAAAGGTGTCGCCATGAGGGCGAACGGGCGTTCGGCCGACTTCGGAGCGCCATGATCATCTAAGGGGTGGGCGGTGGCTTGCGCATACTGTTATGCCGGCAGGCGGTAAGGTTATGCCAATCCATGCCTCGGACCTTCTCTATGCGAGCGGTTATTCGGTAAAGGCCCGCTCGCTCGTTCATCACGACTGATTTCCATGTAGGGGTTATTTCTCTGCGCGCAATCAAGACATCCACCGCCTCATGGACGACCGGCATGAATTTCCGCCATTCGAGCGGGCGTTGTGATCCATCGCAAGACTGCGCGCCACTTCGCTCGGACATGTTGTGCGAACGGGCCGGCCTGCGACCAACTTCAAAATCGTCGTTTCAGTATTCTCGATCATAGCGTGGCATCGTGGTCTCAAGCACTGCGATATTAAACAGATATAGCGCTTGCGGCTGAAAGATGCACCAACCTCCTAACTTAGAATAGGTGGGGAAGGCCTGCGTAAGTCCGCGTAACAGCGGTTCAGATGTCATCAAGACCTCAGGACGACATCAATATCTTCAGCCTCCGAGGCCGACCCGGGCCTATTGACGGTGCCATGCAGGAGGCGACCAGAAGGCGGTAGCGAACTAATCCTTCGACTTAGCCATTTTTCCGACCGCACTTATTCGGTAGGGGCCTTCTCGCTTTTTCATCACAACAGATTTCCATGTCAGCATGATCTCTCGCTGCGCAACGAGAATATCCACTGATTCATGCACAATTGGCATGTATTCTCGCCACTCAAGCGGCGAGTTTTGGTCGTTCGCAAGGCTGCGTGCGACTTCGCTCGGGCACGTCGTGCCATTTGGTCTATTTACGACGAAGCTTAAAATCGTTGATATCGCTTGCTCGCTCATAGCTCAGCTTCACTATCTGGGAACGGCCTCAGCTTGATTGCGACGTGGACTCTGCTAAGTACCCGCCGTCCGCCGCGACGAAACCACGATTGTTGCGACTGAGGTCTTTAAGGACTTATCGGTGATAGTTGAAGCAAACTAAGCCGGGCGAGCGCCCGGCATTGATGAAGGGCTTCCTTTCTATCGAATCGACTGAAAATGGCTGGTCCGCTTGCGGCGGGACCAGCCATTTGGTCAAGCAACGTGATTATTCGTCGTCGTATTCGGCTGCGGCAGCGTTAACCGAATCCTCAGCGAGTTCCGTAAGATTGGCGTCGGCAGCTTTTTCCTGCGCGAGTATGTCATCGATGAGTTGCTTGGCTTCATCCATACCAAGAGCGTCGGCAAAAGCACGCATCGAACCGTAACGTGTGATTTCATAGTGTTCGATCGCCTGGCAGCTGAAGATGATCGCGGCGTCCGCAGCGACGCTTGAGCCAAAATCCTCAAGCAGGCTTTCGCTTTCTTCGAGGATGCCGTCGATGGCGTCGCACTTTTCAGCTTTGGCGCGTTTACCGAGAAGCTCGAAAATCGCTTCAAGTTTTTCGATCTGGCTGGCGGTTTCTTCACGATGCGAGGTTAGAGCCTCGACAAGCTCAGGTTGGTCGGCTGCCTTGATCATCTTTGGCAAAGACTTATAGATTTTCTTCTCGGCATAGTAGATATCGCCGAGGGCATGCTCGAACAAGTCAGAGAGGCTCTTGTCGTCCTTTGTGGAGGCCCGTGTCGCTCTGCGAGCGGCGGACTTGGTCGCCACCGCTTGGGCACGCTTCTTGCGCGTATCGCTGTTTGCAGAGGTGCTCTTCGTTCCAGAGGCGCGCGCGATTTTCGCAGCGGCGGTCTTCGAAGCTTTGTCGGTCTTGGCAGACTTTTCGGCAGTAGCCATCGTGATCTCTCCCTTGTGATGCCATCAACTACGCGGGTCAGAACGAGAGCGCTTAGCCAAGGTTCCCAACAATAATCAGCGGGGTACCGTTACGCCACCGTGGCCATCTCGCTCCGTTTGAGAATAAGGATCGGTCAGGTCGGCGGAAGGAACATCTTACCGTCCACGCGAGCGATGGTAGCTCCCCTCCCACTATTTCAAAATGACATCAACGATACTCGAACTGCAGCTCCGTAGCAGTTGCAGCGGTCGTTTCGAGCAAACTCATCCGCGCCCTGCCACGATGCTTGAGATGGGATCCGCGAGATCAGAACTGCGGAACCATTCCCAATCTGAAATGTCCTCTCGCTGCATTCGAAGAGGATGCAGGATTTGGAAGTAAGACTATGAAAAAGACTGCTTTTGGCGTTGCCGCCGCCTTTCTTTCCGCAAACGCAGCGTTCGGGTAGACTGAAGCCCTAAGACCTCACAGACGACACCTGCAGTGGCGACATCGGGCGAGCAGAATCCCGGCGCGCCTGTCGCTGGCAAGAACAGCTTCACTGAAGCTCTGGCGAAAACTCGCATCGAGGAAGCCGGTTACACCGACGCATCGGGTCTCAAGCGCGATGATCAGGGTGTCGGGCGCGCGATGGGCAGCAAGGATGGAAAGCACGCCAACGTCCCCCTCGACTTCCAGGGTAACATCACGACGGCTCAGTAAGCCAGCTTCTAAACAAACAAGAGTACGAGGAATCACCCGTGCGCACGATTACAGGTCTCTACGACCCCTACGAATATGCCCGTGAGGCCGTGAATCCTCTTGATGATGCAGGCGTACCGTCTGATCACATCAGCATCATCTCGAACAAGGACGGCAAGGAAGATAGCCATATTTGAAGGCCACTCACCAGAGTGGCCTTTTCGCATCTGAGCCCCCTGAGAATTTACTAGCTTGGCCAACTAAGGAACGCCACTCGTTTCCTTTCGAGACCTGATCTTGGCCGCGACATCTATCAGCGAAGGTGATCGACGCCTCCGCCCTTTGTAACGGTGCCCTTAACGGAGCATCCTCCGTGAAATCCTAGCTACCCTCTATCGTCAGCGTACGGTTTTAGACGCTCTGATTGTTTTGGGAACTTTGGATGCCAGTTCCGGTTGGGCCAACGTCTCCAATCGAAAGGAACCCTCATGTTCATGAGAGTAGACCAGCTCCAAGCGGAGTTGCCCGCGCCAAAAGCTGCGGATCCCAATGCTGCAGCCGCCCTTCAAGAGCTCCTTGGGGGGAAATACGGCGAGATGTCGACTCTGGGCAATTACATGTTTCAGTCCTTCAACTTCCGATCAAAATCGAAGCTGAAGCCTTTCTATAGCCTCGTCGCCAGCATCACTGCCGAAGAGCTTGGCCATGTCGAACTTGTGAGCAATGGTGTCGCCATGCTCAACAATGGCCCTGACATTCCCGACTCTGATGAAGGCGACGGCGGTGATATTTCCGGAGCCCCGTTCAAGGATATGGCCGACATTCGGCTCGCTGCGAGTTTTCTGTCTGGGGGCGGCGGAGCAATGCCGATCAACAGCAACGGCCAGTCGTGGAATAACGACTTCATCACGACGACCGGAAACGTAGTCCTCGACTTGCTGCACAACTTCCATCTAGAATGCGGCGCCCGGCTGCACAAGTTGCGCGTATATGAAACGGTGACAGATCCAACAGGTCGTGAAGTTTGCGGCTATCTTCTCGTCCGGGGTTCCGTGCATGCACATGCCTATGCCCTCGCACTGGAGAAGATCACCGGCGTCGATGTGAAAAAGTTCTTGCCCACTCCGAACATACCGCTGGGTAACATACCGGAGTGCCAGAAGTACCTGGACGAGGGATCACATCGCCGCCTTTATACGTGGAGCCCGAACGACTACAAAGAAATCGCCGGCATCTGGAGCAATGACGAGGTTGCGCTTCCAGGAGATCCTCCGGGTGAGCTTGAGGTTGTCGACGGTATGCCCGAAGGCGGGAAGATGCAGCAGCTCGTTGGCGTGCCTTCGGCCTTCACCCCGGATTACGCACCGGAAGAGATGTTCGAGATTGCTGAAAAGCTCTACAAAAAATCTCGCTGAAAGAACGCTATCGAGATTGTGCGAGGCCCCGCAGTGGGGCCTCGAACGCCTCTGTCTGTTACCGTACAGATCGGGAACACACAGGTTGGTAAACCGTTTAGGAGACAAGCAGCGCGTTCTGGGCTGCAGGAGCTCCCAATGCGTAAACGCGTCGCTATCGTCGGGGCAGGCCCGACAGGTTTGTATGCCCTTCAGGAACTGATCACCTCCAAACACCCACTAGAGATAATCGTATTCGAAGCCGAGGACATCGCCGGTAAGGGAACGCCTTATCAGCGGGGTATTAATGACCCTGCAATGCTTTCAAACATCCCGAGCATTGAGATACCCGAGCTGCCTATGACCTTGGTCGAGTGGCTTGGTGCGCAGCCAAAAAAATATCTCTCGCAGTTCGAGAGCGGACTCAACCAAATCTCCGAACGAGCCTTTTATCCTCGCGTGGTCCTGGGGGACTATTTTCGAGCCCAGTTCGAGATGATATTAAAACGTGGCTTGGGCGCAAACCACGAGATAGAGATCCGGGAGAGCGCCGCCGTTGTGGATATCGTGCCTTCGGATGCACGATTTGGCATTCGGCTCTCCAGCGACACGGGCCTTGAGCTCTTCGACTACGTGATTGTCGCGACCGGCCACAGCTTTCAGACGGCGCCGGAAACCTCGCAAGGATTTTTCGAGGCACCATGGCCCGCAACCGCGTTGCGAACGGTTCCGTGCGGCGAGGTCGGCGTCCTTGGAACGTCGCTCAGCGCGATTGATGCCGTCGTGACCGTTGCCGCATCGTTTGGGATGTTCACGCGCCGAGCCGATGGACGCCTCGGCTATGTGATCGACCAAGCCCATGAAAACTTTCAGGCGACGATGATGTCACGCAAGGGGCTTTTGCCGGAAGCCGACTTTTACTTCCCAATCCCTTATGAGCAGCCCAGAATATGCACAGCGCAAGCGGTAGCCAGCCGCCTTGCGCTCGGCAGCAGCGGTTTGCTCGATGACGTCTTCGACCTCTTTCGCGCCGAGTTGGCACTAGCGGACCCAGACTACGCCAGGCTCATCCGCCTCGACACACTCACGGTCGATACCTTTGCAGATGCCTATTACGGCGTCCGCGACCAGCATGATCCTTTCGAATGGGCGGCAATCAATCTGGCGGAAGCGAAGCGAAACTATGCGAAGAAACACACGGTTGCTTGGCGTTATGCGATTCTTATTACCCACGAAATCATAGAGAGTGCCGTCGGTTCGCTCACGGCGGATGACCTCGCGCGATTCAACAGAACCTTCAAAAGTATCTTCGCCGATGACTATGCAACCGTCCCGCACCTCTCGATTGAGCGCCTTCTCGCGCTCCATCAGGCGGACAGATTGCGGATTGTCGCACTCGGCGATAATTCGGCGATCTCGTCTGAAGGCCTTGAACGTGGCGCCGCGGTGAAGAGCGATAAGATTATATTGCGCTTTGACACGTTTATCGATGCAACCGGCCAGAAAACGCAGTCCGTTGAAGATCTGCCCTTTCCATCACTTAAGGAGCGGGGTTTTGTCTCAGATGCTCTTACGATAACGCGAAAAGGCAACTATCGACGCACGGGTGGAGTGGATGTCGACGATCATTGTCGCCCTCTCCTTGCCGGGGTTAAGCCGGTCCGACGGCTTTATCTACCTGCTATATCATACCTCCTTCACAAACGCCCATTTGTACAAGGGATAACCAGTGCCGCTGAACTCGGCCAGATGGTAGCGAGGTCGATCAAAGAAGATATTATGCGGCCGGTTCGTAGCCGGAGAGCGCGCCCCCCCCGGCGCCGGCCCGATGTATCGGCGACTGCGGCATGATAGCTACCGCCCGTTTGAGCTCAAGCGTCTAGCATAGTTGCCTATTCAGCCGCATGACGGATTTCAGGCGCATGCCTTCGAGGACATTGCCGTACTCGTCGGTAATCTCAAACGGTTGCCCATTGAAGCCCTGCAGCGAGACACCAAGGTATTGGCGTCTCTCGCTGCAGGGCTTCGACGATTCCGCCATTATGCGCGCGATGCGAATAGCTGCGACAACGCCTCCATGATCGCACGGTGGAAGCTACCCAGAGTGTTGGTCAGTGCCTTAATCTCAAATGGGCTGTTTTTGTTGATATGTTGTCCCTAACTTCGAAGAGACCGGACACAACGTTTCGAAAGCCCCTTACACCTGCCGCAGACTGCCATCAACGCAGAGTTCAGCACCAGCGAAGTAGCTCGCTCGCGCCGGCTTATCCGGAGAGTTACAATACAATAAGACCTCTACCCGCATCCGGTTTGTCGGGAGCGACCAAGAACTATATATTGCCGCCAATTCCGCGCGATTAGGTGCATGAGATGCAACGAAACCTTAATTGCATGCAGTTTAGTGTCTCCTCTCAATGGAGACCCCTCGATCATGCCTCTCAAATGCAACGGTTGCCGTGATGGCGCAGATTTTGAACTGCCGTTCTCAATGGCGTTCCAGCCGATCGTCGACATCCGGAGCGGTGATGTTTTCGCCCATGAGGCACTTGTGCGCGGACCAAATGGCGAGGGTGCAGGCTCTGTGCTTGCTCAAGTCAGCGATACTAATCGTTACGCGTTCGATCAACAATGCCGTGTGAAAGCAATTCAGCTTGCATCCGAACTCTACGACCGCGGGACGGATGTAAGGCTGTCGATCAATTTTATGCCGAACGCCGTTTACGAGCCCCGTGCCTGTATCCGGTTGACACTCGCGACCGCAATGAAAACAGGGTTTCCGGTTGACCGCATCATCTTCGAGTTCACCGAAGACGAGCGGCTCGACGCTACACACGTTTTGAACATCCTCCGAACCTATCGAGACATGGGCTTCCAGACCGCAATTGACGATTTCGGGGCGGGCCATTCGGGACTCGGGCTTCTGACACATTTTCAGCCCGACATCGTAAAACTGGATATGGACCTGATCCGAGCAATCGATACTGACCGGGTCCGCCGGACGATCGTCAAGCACACGCTTGCCATGCTCGACGACCTTGCCATCACGCCAATCTGCGAGGGTGTTGAGACCGTGGACGAGCTGGCCGCATTGCATGATCTTGGCGTCGTTCTCGTGCAGGGTTACGTACTGGCAAAACCAAGTTTTGAGAAGCTAACCGTCCCGGTTGTAGCAGAAGCTCTTCATACGCGGGCGGCTTGACCGTATTTGCAGCTGACTTAATCCTACTCGCCTAACCCCTGCGCTGCTGAGACAATTTTTTCAAAGAAACACAGTTGCTCTTTGCCGGTTTTGCCTTCGGTTTCGAATATCCATCGATCCTCTCGCTGGACTGCTCCGGCGTTCTTCGTCCATGCCGCAACAACCCTCGATGGGACCTTCGCCGTCAGCGTCATCGCCGACGCTTTTGGCCCGGCCTCGAGCTTGGCAATACCCAGCCACCCCGCGACAAGTTGCAGGCGGCTCGTTCGCAACAGCAGTAAGACGTCCTCGGGCGGCTCCCCAAACCTATCCTCAAACTCATCACTTAGTTCGTCGATTTCATTCAGTGAGGAGGCTTGCAGTAGCTTGGCGTATAGATTGAGCCTGGTGCCCGGATCCGTCACATAGTCCAGCGGTATTGTGCCTGCAACGTCGAGGTTGAGGATCGCGCGTTGCTGTTTGACGGAGGCTTTTTTGCGCAAGGTCGCGACCGCTTCTGATAGCAGTTTCTGATACAGTCCAGTGCCGATAACCTTCATATGCCCGGCTTGATCCTCCCCCGCGATGTCACCCGCACCCCGAAGCTCGAGATCTCGAAGGCTGATTGCTAGACCAGCGCCCAGGCGGTCGTTCTCTACGAGCGATAGGAGCCGCAAGTGCGTCTCCTCAGCCAGCTCAGTGCCCTCTTCGGTTAAAAGGGTTGCCATACCTTGAGCAGCGCCGCGCCCGACACGTCCGCGCAACTGATGAAGTTGTGCCAGCCCGAAGCGGCCCGCGTGCCATACGAAGATCGTGTTTGCGCGGGGGACGTCGAGTCCGTTCTCGATTAGATTGGTGGCAAGCAAAACATCGCCGTCGCCGTCGGCGAATCCCACGATCGCTTCGTCGATAGCCGCTGCTGGCATTTTGCCGTGTGCAATCTTGATCGATAGTTCCGGAACGGTTCTCTCAAGCACCGTCGATACGTCGTTTATGTCCTCGATGCGTGGAACTACGATAAAACTCTGTCCTCCACGGCGGTATTCACGCATAAGGCCTGTTCGCACAGACGTTGCGTCAAATTCCATCAGTGATGTCCGGACTGGTCGGCGTTTGGATGGCGGTGTTGTCAGAAGGCTGACCTCCTGAACCCCGATCATTGCCGATTGCAGTGTCCGCGGGATCGGTGTCGCCGACATTGAGAGCGTATGAAGAGATGGTGCCAGAGCACCCATCGTCCGCTTTTCCTTCAACCCGAACCGGTGTTCCTCGTCAATGATCAACAGGGCGAGATTCGCAAAGCCGACATTTTTCGCAAGGATTGCCTGTGTCGCTACGACGACGCCGATTTCACCCTCCGACAGCGCGGCCTTGACCTGTTTTGCTTCGTTTGGCTTGAGAAGACGAGATAACAATCCGACCTGAATGCCAGTCTGCGCAAAACGTCTTTGAAAGGTGTCGTAGTGTTGACGGGCCAGCACGGTGGTCGGAGCGACGACGGCCACCTGGCCGCCAGAAAGCGCAACCGCAGCCGCGGCACGCAACGCGATTTCGGTCTTGCCGAAGCCTACATCTCCGCAGATAAGGCGGTTCATCACCTTCCCAGATTCGAGATCGGACAAGACCGCTTTGATAGCTTCAACCTGATCACGCGTTTCGGCGAAAGGGAAGCGCCGGGTGAAGGCTGAATATTCCTTCCTTGGGGGGATGAACTTCTTTGCTGGTAAAGCCTGCCTCTGCTTTGCGATAGTCAAAAGATGACGCGCGGTGGATCGAATGTCTGCTGCGATCTTTCCGCTCTTTTTCTTCCAGGCTTCGGTGTGGAGACGGTCAAGGGTTACTGCCTCGGGTTCGGCGCTGTAGCGCCAAATTTTTCCGAAATCCTCCATCGGGACCAGCACGGAGTCGCCATCTCGATATTCCAGGCGGGCGGCATCGCGACCAACATCCCCGACTACGACAGTTTCCAAATCTTTGAGGATCCCGACGCCATGCTCCTCATGAACGACAACGTCGCCTATCCGAAGCTCTGGCTCTGCTAGAAGTGTCGCTTGCTCGCCGAGATTGGTTACCGTTTCAGCGACTGCGATCATAGCGATGTTCAGTGCCGCATCGACAAACCCATGATCGAGATCGACGGGTAGTTTGAGAAACGCTCCGGGATCGGCTTGCTCTACTGCCCGCCAGGTATCGACCGAACGATGCGCTATCCCGGTGGCTTTTTCCACTCGTCGGCAGAGCCCATCCGAGCCTTTTCCTGTGCCACAGACGACAACCGTTAGTCCTTGCCGTAATTGATGCTGCGCCAGCTTGGCCAATTCGGCACGTGGGACGGCGTCGCATGGTCCCCCCTGCAGCTCACCATGTTCGTCGAGATCCAGTCCGAGGGATGAAACGTGGCCAGCGTGCTGTTCCCATTCGGTGCCGTCTAGGTAGAGGGAACGAGACTTGTTCTGTCGGTCGCGGATATCGTTTTGGGACTGGCAAGCGTCTTCGACTATCTCGAGATAGCGCTCGACCCGCCGGGCGCCGCATGGGGCGAGAAGCACGGTCGCATCCCCGATCGCCGCAAACAGTGTAGGCATGTCGTGATAGAGGCGCAGCAGCTGTCTCTCCATGGTTTCCGGCTTCGGCGCAATTTCCTCCGTATCTGCTTCCGATAGAACGGCTTCGGACGCGGGACCAAGGATCACCCTTTCCAGATAGCTCTCCGTCCGTTGAGTGATACGATCAAAACCCCGCAACTCCCGAACAATGTCGTCCTTCGAAATTACGATACGCATTGGTCCGGGTGCACCAGCCGGGTAGATGTCTATCACCCCATCCCGGACAGCCAATTCGCCGGGATCATCTGCAATGCCTTCTTCGACATAGCCTGTGCGTTGGATGAAGTCAGAAAATGCGTCGCGATCGAAATCCTCGCCAACCACCAGTTCGAGGTTACTATCCGCAATGACGTCAGCCGGAGGAATGCGTTGGAGTGCTGCGTCGAGCGACGTCAGCATCAGCTTCGGTGCATCGCTGGGCGTGTTCCAGATCCGCAGTGCGTCCATTCGCCGACCCATACAGTGGCGCGATGGCGGCACCCTATCGTAGGGCAGGCAATCCCATGGCGGCAAAACCACCAGCTGGACCTCGGGGAAAAGGGCAATGAACACTTCCGCTATATCGCTGGCGGATTCTTCGCTGAGCGCCAAATAGCAGATCGATCGGCCCGATCCCTTTAATATTGCAGAGAGCCTGACAGCCACGAGACCGGGCGGCGGCTTGAAGCCGAGTTGGTGTGTCGATGGGTCGCGAAACGGGGAGGGGGCGTGGTCGGGATACTCGGGATTGCGCACGGGAACCTGCTAATGTCTCGCCGGCCCACTGCCGGTCTGCAAGAACCAGATTTCCGCCAACTTGTTCCCTATTTCGAGGCACACGGCACATGCATCACTCCGGAGAGAGCCGCCCCGGAGTCGTCAGGCATCTCCGAATTCCGTCCACAAGCGGCGCTGCCCACTCAGGCTTTCACGACCCAAGCAAGGGGCGGCGTGCGTTAAGCCGGCGAAGCTTGCACACAGCCTGAATACGTTCACACCGGTATTTCTCCGGCTCTACAGCTTGCTCTATCGCGATCCTTCAGTCGACTTCGAAGATCATGATCTGGCGATCTGCCCGCGAGTTGACGCAAAGTCAGTCTTGCTGAGGTTCGAACAGTCGTTGAGCACTTGAAGCGTCTGGGCAACGGGACAAGGTTATGTCCCACCTCGGCAACACCTTTTGAAAACGGTAAAAACAACCTGGGCCCAAGGGAACTCCAAGGCGCTGCCTCGGTTTGTTGCTGTCAGATCCGTGCCCACCCAGTTGGAGGATTTTCATGACCGAGAACATGTGCGTTCGACAAAGCGGACGTTTGCGTCGCGGCCGCTTTGGCATTATGCGCGAAGCGTCTGCGGTATGCTGATGAAGAGCCTCACCGGAGAGGACCGAACCGATCGTCGCCGCGGCACGGGCACGGGCACGGATGAATTCGAGCCTGAAAGACCATCACCGGCCGGCCGGGAGGTTCCGGTCGCAGGCAGCGGTCGAGATGCGATCCTTGCGGCTCTCAATGCATGCCAACAAGGCCCAGCGGTCGCCGACTTTATCGGCCTCAACCCGTTGCATGCGCGATTGACCGCCGCACCGGAGCGCTGCAGCCCGTACGAGCCGTCGAATAGGCGGTTCCTAAACCCGCTGTACATCGCGGTCGACCAAGTTGCAGGCTTCGTCGGTCAACGGCAACGTAAGGCACGCAGGGGCGAAAAGCAAAAAATGCTCGCCGCTTTCAAGGCGGCGGGGCTTTTGACGGCTTCCTCAAAAACGGAATCGGATGGAAAAGGCCTGCCAGCCGCCGTGCATCGCCTTATAGCCCGGACGCCGTCCATGCTCATGGCGGTTAGGCTTGCGGATCTAACGGATGAAAAACGGCCGACCAACGTTCCGAGCACGAAAGACAGTTACCCCAACTGGAAACCGAAACTCTCTGCGACGATTGCGGAGTTGAATGCTGTGTTTGGTCTTACGACCATCATCTCTGCGGTGACCGACGAGCGCGCCGTTCGCCGAGACCTCGTAAATCGGAGTGAGCGCCATGAGCGGTAGCCCATCCGAGTCTAGAGTTCGAACCTATACCGGTCCCGCAGGTGGATGGGGCTCGGCCAAGTCAGTCACCGAAATTCTGGTTCGCGAACAACTTCCGGTCCGAGGCGCCAACCTCCTGCGCCACCAGAACAAGCCGGAAGGTTATATGTGTGTGAGTTGCGCCTGGGCGAAGCCAGCAAAGACCCATCCACTGGAGTTCTGCGAGAACGGCGCGAAGGCAACGGCCTGGGAAGTCACCAGCCGCCGTGCCGACCGGTCATTTTTTGACGCCCATACATTGACCGAGCTGGAAAGCTGGCGCGACCACGATCTCGAAGAGCAGGGTCGCCTGACCCATCCGATGAAATGGGATGCGGCCACCGACAAATACGTTCCCGTCCCATGGGAACAAGCATTTGTTGAGGTCGGTCAGGAGTTGCGGGCGCTGGCACCCGAGCAGGTCGACCTTTACACGTCCGGACGCGCGTCGCTCGAAACCAGCTACATGTACCAGCTGTTCGCCCGGATGTATGGCAGCAACAACCTGCCCGATAGTTCAAATATGTGTCACGAGAGTTCGTCGGTGGCTCTGCCCGAAAGCATTGGTGCGTCAGTTGGGACGGCGATCCTGTCGGATTTTGAGAACACGGACTGCATTTTCTACATCGCCCAGAATGTCGGCACGTCGTCGCCCCGGATGCTGCATGACCTTCAGGACGCTGTCGACCGGGGAGCTAAGATCGTCACCTTCAACATGCTGCGTGAGCGGGGACTCGAGCGCTTCGTCAATCCACAGTCTCCGACCCAGATGTTAACCGGGAGCGAGACGACGATTTCCTCTGACTATTATCAGGTCAGGAACGGCGGCGACATCGCAGCCCTATTCGGCGTCTGCAAGGCTCTGATCGAAGCCGACGATGCGCTGAAAGCATCCAGTGTGTCGCAGGTTGCGGGCGAGGACGACAAGCCAGCCGATCCCGGGAACGCGGCAATGGTGGCTTTTGCCGCCTCAATGGCAGCCGCGGACAAAAAGCATGTTCTCGATCATGATTTCATCAAGGAGCATACGACCGGCTTCGAAGAGTTTGCAATTACGGCTCGCAGACATCCGTGGGCCGAGCTCGAGAGCATTTCCGGACTGACCCGGGGCCAAATGACCGAAGCGGCCGCGACCTACGCGAAGTCGAACGCTGTGCTGACAATTTACGGGATGGGGCTCACCCAACATCTGATGGGCGTTCAGAACGTTCATATGGTGGTGAACCTTGCTCTGCTGCGCGGCAATATCGGCAAACCCGGGGCTAACATCTGCGCCGTCCGCGGCCACTCGAATGTCCAGGGTCAACGAACGGTCGGCATCACGGAAAAACCGGGCCTAGCGCCGCTCGACAAGCTGGCTGAGCTCTACGGGTTCGAACCGCCGCGCTGGACGGGCCGCTCGACCGTCGAAACCTGCGAGGCGATCATCGACGGCTCGAGCCGCGCCTTCGTGAGCCTCGGCGGCAATTTCCTGAAGGCCATCCCGGAAACCGAAGCAGTGGAAGCGGCATGGCGGAAACTTCGCCTGACGGTACAGATCGCCACTAAACTCAACCGCAGCCACGTCCTGCATGGCGAGGTCGCATATCTCTTGCCCTGTCTTGGTCGCATCGAGGTCGATCAGCAGGCGAGCGGTCCCCAGTCAGTATCAATGGAAAGCTCGATCGCTTACTTCCACGGGTCGCGCGGGAAAACAAAGCCCGCCAGCCCCGAACTCCTGTCCGAGCCGGCGATCGTAGCAGGTATCGCCAAGGCGACACTCGGTGAAACCCGTGTGCCCTGGGATCAATGGGTTGGCGACTACGGAACCGTTAGGGATGCGATCGAGGCCACCTATCCGGAGACCTTTAGGGACTTCAACAAACGGCTGTTTCAGCCGGGCGGCTTCCCGCGTCCCCTGCCTGCGCGGGAGCGCAAATGGGTGACAAGTAGCGGCAAAGCCAATTTCATCACGCCGGACAGGCTGTTTCCTCATCTTTCGACATCCGGCAGAACCGAGGTGCTGCATTTGGCGACGCTGCGCTCGAACGATCAGTTCAACACGACGATCTATGGCTATAGCGACCGGTTCCGCGGTGTGGACGGGACGCGTAAAGTGGTGTTCATGAACCGGGAAGACATTGCCGCGATGGGGTTGACCAACGGCGTAAGCGTCGATCTCACCACGGCGATCGAGGAGGAGACGGCACGCAAGGTTATCGGCTTCCGGGTTGTCGAATACAATATTCCGAAAGGCTCATGCGGGGCCTATTTCCCCGAGACGAACCCGCTGTTTCCTCTGGAGCATCACGACGCTAAATCGAAAACGCCATCCTACAAGCTCCTTCCCATTCTGATTACACCGTCGTCCGAACTGCCTCACGACTAAACCGACTGGCCAAGGATTGTGATGATGTCGCCGGATACACGCAAAAGCTGGTCGAGTTTGGTGTTCTGGTCTTTGACCATCGCAGCAGGTGTTGCCGTTGCAGCGGCGGTATCTGCACGGATGTCGAAGACAGGTCAGAGGCTCCATCGCGACATGCTCGTTCGTGGCCCGGAAATGAAATTGGAGCAGACCGCGATTTCTGGTCCCGAGGCTAAGACGCGTCACTGGCTTGGCCTCCTGACCGCTATGGTGTCGTGTCTGGGTGTGGCTGCTGTGCTCGGCTATACTGGGGAACCTCTGCGGTTGCGCCAGGATCCTGCCGTCATCTCGGAGCTGGAGCACATCCGACTGATGCCGAACGGGGTCAGCGGCGCGCCCCCGAACGTCTATTTCGCGCTCAACCAACCCTATGAAAACGCGTCTTACAACCTTGCCCAGGGCAAACGCCTGTATTCCTGGTTCGGATGCGCCACGTGCCATGGCGACGGTCAAGGCGGGAAGGGTCCCTCGTTTCTCGATGGGTGGTGGCTTTACGGACCGGAGATGGTGTCGATCGTCGCCTCCATCCGCGACGGGAGACCGCACGGCATGCCGCCTTTCAGGAACAAGATACCGATCGAGCAGATCTGGCAGCTGGCCGGATATGTCCAATCGATCGGAGCCTATCAGGCCAAGGTTGCAGCTCCTGGCCGCAACGATGCCAGGCAAACGCGCCCGGCTGAAAATCGCGCACCAGCAGTGATCCTATTCGAGCCAGTCCCGACCCGTGTTCATCCCGACCAGGGACCGAGCCCATGAAAGTGGTCAAGCTCCTGTTGTATCTTGTCTTGTCGGGCGTTGCTGGATGCAGCGGTTTGCAATCGGCGCTCGACGTGCACGGCATGCCCGCAACCCACCTCAAGCACTTGATGACAGCGTTCTTTTGGATCTGCGCGATTGTCTGGCTGCTAGTCATCGTTACACTGATTTACGCGCTGGTGAGGTCACACACCGCGGACGCATCAACCCAATTGGACGGCCCCAGGACGAGGATCGCCGTCTCCGGTGCGGTTGCGGCGACCGCCGTTATCATCACCGGACTGACGATCGCAAGTTTTTACACGACTCGCTCCATCGACACGAGAATGGGCGACGCTATCACGATCGCGGTCAAGGGCGAGCAATGGTGGTGGCGCGTTCGTTACCCAAACCCGGATTGGGTGCTGGAGTTCGAGACCGCAAACGAGATTCATATTCCCGTCGGGCGGGACGTACGCCTGCAACTGGAAAGCGCCAACGTCATCCATTCCTTCTGGGTCCCAAGTCTGGCTGGAAAACAAGACCTCGTTCCCGGGCGCAGCAACACTCTTCTTATTCGCGCCGAGCGGCCGGGGGTATATCGCGGCCAGTGCGCCGAATTTTGCGGCTTGCAGCACAGCCATATGGGAATATTGGTCGTAGCGGAGGATGAGGCCTCTTTTTCGCGGTGGCTCGCGTCGCAGCGGGTCGTCCGGTCGCGCACCATGGATGATGAGGCGGCAGCTGGCGAAAGAGTTTTCCTGGCCAAGCCTTGTGCCGCCTGCCACACTGTTCGCGGCACGTTCGCCACGGGAATAAGTGGCCCCGACCTGACCCATGTCGGGAGCCGCCGGACGATCGGTGCCGGACTTCTTGAGACGACCCGAGGCTCGCTTGCAGCCTGGATCGCCGACCCTCAAACGCTGAAGCCCGGCAACAACATGCCGATGGTGCCACTTACGAGCGACGAATTGCGCCAAGTATCCCGTTACATGGACGTTCTCAGATGACGGTTGGCTCACCAGAGAGGGATACCAGGGACAGCCGCCTCACAGACAGTGAGCTTCAGCGACAACTGGCCGTGACATGGGGTTCGGCGGGCGGTTTGTGGAACGCCCTGTCGAATGTCGATCACAAGGTCATTGGTCGGCGCTACATCGTCACGGCTTTCGTGTTCCTGGCGCTGGGTGGCGTCCTGTCACTCGCTATGCGGCTGCAACTCTCCCAGCCGGAAGCACGCTTTATCGGCCCCGATCGCTACAACCAGATTTTTACCATGCATGGGACGAACATGATGTTCCTGTTCGCCGTGCCGGTGATGGAGGCGATGGCAGTCTATCTCGTGCCGCTGATGGTCGGCACCCGCAATATCGCCTTTCCGCGGCTGAACGCCTTTTCCTACTGGATGTTTCTGGCAGGGGGGATTTTGCTCTGGGTCGCCTTTGCGATAGACACCGGTCCTGATGTCGGATGGTTTGCCTATGTGCCGCTGGCCGGTCCGCAATATGGGACGGGAAAACGAGCCGACATCTGGGCGCAGATGATCACCTTTACCGAAATCTCCGCCCTTGCGGTTTCGCTCGAGCTGGTCGTCACCATCTTAAAGCAGCGCGCTCCCGGCATGGCGCTCAATCGCATCCCGCTGTTCGTCTGGTCGATCCTGGTTACATCATTCCTCGTCATCCTCGCCATGCCGGCCATCATGATCGCCAGCACGTCGTTGATCCTCGACCGGCTGGTCGGTACACATTTCTTCAATCCCGCCGAGGGCGGTGACGTGTTGTTGTGGCAACATCTTTTCTGGTTCTTCGGCCACCCGGAGGTCTACATCATTTTCCTGCCGGCGGTTGGGATGGTCTCGACAATTATCGCCACTTTCACGCAACGGCCGGTCTTTGGATATTTGGCGATGGTCATGGCGCTGATCACTACCGGTGTTCTGGCGTTCGGGCTTTGGGTGCATCACATGTTCGTTGCCGGCCTGCCGCGGCTGGGCGCAAGTTTCTTTACAGCATCGAGCATGGCGATAGCACTTCCCGCCGGCTTGCAGATCTTCTGCTGGTTGGCCACGATCTGGTGGGGCCGGCCGATTTTCAGGACACCTTTCCTATTTGTCCTCGGGTTCATCTTTACGTTCGTGATCGGCGGAATGACCGGAGTCATGGTGGCCTCGGTTCCATTCGATACCCAGGTTCACGACACCTATTTCGTTGTCGCCCACTTCCACTATGTCCTGGTCGGTGGCGCGCTGTTTCCCTTGCTCGGCGCAATCTATTACTGGTTCCCGAAATTCACCGGTCGGATGATGAGCGAGCGGCTGGGGAAGTGGGTGTTCGGCCTGATTGTCCTCGGCTTCAACCTAACCTTCTTCCCGATGCATATCCTTGGCCTCCAAGGCATGCCGCGAAGGATCTATACGTATCAACCCGAGATGCCCTGGGGCGGGTTGAACATGTTCATCAGCCTAAGCGCCTTGATCTTGACCACCGGTTTCCTGCTGTTTTTTATCGATGTCATTCGAAGCGCTCGTCACGGCAAGTCCGCCGGAGCCAATCCCTGGCGGGCATCGACGCTAGAATGGGCGACGCCGTCACCTCCGCCCTGCTACAATTTCCAGCGCATTCCAGTGGTTGGCGACAGCACGCCCGTCTGGACTGACTGCGAAGTCCTGACCGTTGCAAGCGGTTTGCGGGTCGATCGACGGGAATTGTTGATTACAGGGGTTGTCGATGCTTCGCCGGAGGCCCGCGAGTCTTCACCGGATCACTCGGTCTGGCCGTTCTGGACGGCAATTGCCGCTGCCCTCGTGCTGATCTGGTCAATCTTCACACCCTGGGCGGTCGTTTGGGGGGCGGTCCCCGTCGCCACAGCCTTGACCGGCTGGTTCTGGCCCAAAGGCAAACCGGAGGACGAATCGTGAAAGAGATCGTGGTTCTGGACGTCTCTCCCCTGACGGGGCATTGCGACGGCAGTGCGAGTCCGGCGTGGTGGGGCACTCTCGCCTTCATGCTCATTGAAGGCACCGGTTTCGCACTGGCTATCGTGATTTATCTTTATCTCATGAGCCTCGCGCCGATGTGGCCAATCGGTGTCGGACCGCCCGACCTGGGTGCCGGCACAGTCATGACGCTTCTCCTCGCGACAAGCCTTATTCCCAATCTCCTCGTCTCCCGGTGGGCCAAGCAGCGGGTCACGTTAAAGGTGCGTATTGGTCTAATTTTCATGTCGTTCTTCGGGATTGCGCCGCTTGTGGTCAGGATCTTCGAGTTTCCGGCCATGCATATCAAGTGGGATCACAATGCCTACGGATCGGTCGTGTGGCTGCTGCTCGGTCTGCATACGACGCATATCCTGACCGATCTCGTCGAGACCCTCGTTCTCACCTGCCTGATGTTCACCCGGCATGGCGACAATCCACGACGCTTCGGCGATGTTGGCGACAACGCGATGTACTGGAATTTCGTGGTCGCCGCTTGGATCCCGATCTACGTCTGCATCTATTGGGTTCCGCGGCTATGAAGATCGCGATAATTCAATATGGCGCTTTCCTCGTCCCATTTGGCCTCTGGGGCGTGACCACGCAGTTGGGGCAGGGGCAGCTCGTTCCCGATGTCGATTGCGATCGCAACACCGCTTTGACCCTGTTCGCCTGCATCTTGGCAGTGATCGTTTCCCTATCTGCTGTTGGTGCCGGAGCAATGGCTTTGAGGCGTCGAGGTGTCCCGCTCGGAACCCTATGCTGGTGTGGTGGCCTCTTGTTTAGTTTTGCGGTCCTCCTGAGGGAGCAGCAGCTTTGCTGATAAGCCCATGCGAGAGATGATCGTTGTCCTTATGATAGTCATGGAGATCAGCCCCGCGTCGGCCCATGGTAAAGACGCGCATTCCAGCGGCGCGACCTGGACCTTCGACCCCTGGATTGTCGCACCTCTCGCGATCATGGCGGCTGCCTATGCATTTGGATCTGTGAAGATCCTGCGTCGAACAGCACTTGGGGACGGCGCTTTCGCCTTGCAGCTCGGATTTTTTGTCAGTGGCTGGGCAGCGCTTGCTGCGGCGCTCACATCGCCTCTACATTGGTTGGGCGAGCACCTCTTCACGTTCCATATGATCGAGCACGAAGTGGTCATGGCAGTGTCCGCCCCTCTGCTAGCCTTGTCACGTCCCGTGTCGGCCTTTGTTTGGGCGCTGCCGAGGCGTGGGCGTCACATTGCGGGCGCCGCGATGAACAGCGCAGTGATGCGGAGGATCTGGGACTGGTCGACCCGTGGGCTGAACGCCACGCTGATGCACGGGGTGGCGATCTGGGCCTGGCATCTGCCCTGGCTGTTCGATGCCTCCGTCACCGATATCAACCTTCATCGGCTGCAGCATCTTAGTTTCCTGCTTACTGCCCTGCTGTTCTGGTGGTCGATCCTTTGGCGTTGCAGCCGAGGCCTCGCCGCATGGCACCTGTTCCTGACGATGCTTCACACTGGTATCCTCGGAGCCCTGATGGCGCTTGCCCCAAGGGTTCTTTACGTCGCCCAGACCGCGGACGCGCTGGCGTGGGGACTGACGCCTCTGCAGGACCAGCAGCTTGCCGGCATGCTGATGTGGGTGCCGACTGGCACCGTCTATGCGGGCGCGGCGCTGATCATGCTGGCTCTTTGGATCAAAGCGTCTGGCTCACGGGATTTTAGCCATGTCTGAACTGAACACTTCAAACTGGCTAACGTTACCTTTATCGATATCTGCAGGCCTGTTAGCGGTGGTCACCGTCTTTGTGGCTGCCGGCATGTTTGTCGACCGTCAAGAGCGCAAGGGAATTGCGCAGGCTTTGACAAGCGGTGACGCCTCACGGGCATTGCCGCTCTTGCGGAAATTTGGGTGTTCCGGATGTCACACCATTCCAGGCGTGCCAGGTGCGGACGGCCAGGTGGGCGGACCCCTTTCCGGCCTTTCCGCTCGTGTCTATATTGGGGGTGTGCTCACCAGTTCGTCTGATCATCTGGTTGAGTGGATCGTTACTCCGCAACGATTCTCCCCGAACACCGCGATGCCAGTCACGGGCATTACCGAGTCCGAGGCGAGGGACGTCGCCGCTTACCTGTACCAGCGCTGAATTACGGTTCGGGTGTCGGCCGCGCAGGCAGGGACTTGATGTAATCGGCAATCGCTTTGCGGTCCTCATCGGACAACATCGAGGCATTCTTGACGACATCGGCCATCGATGAGCCGACACGTCCGTGATTGGGGGTCTCACCTGTTTCTAGCATTTTAACGATGTCGTTTTCGCTCCAGTCGCCGATCCCCTCCGGGGTGATGTTCGGAACGAAGCCCGTGCCCTGTGGATCGATGCCGCCGGCGAACCGCGCGCTCGAGATGATGGCTCCAAGAATATTGCGGGTCGAATGACACTCGGCACAATGCGAGAGCGTCTCGACGATATACCGGCCGCGCTCGATGCCGACAGACGCAGCGCTGGGTCCCGGCTGTGTCAGCGCTCGCTTAAAGAAAAGCTGCTTCCAAAACCCAACGGATCTCCGGATCGCAAATAAAACACTTGGATGGTGCGGCGGTGCGCGGCCGGCCACCGCTGGCAAAGTCTTCAAATATGCGAACAGGTCGTTGATGTCTACGGCTGTCATGCCGGTATAACTAGTGTATGGAAAGGCCGGATAGTAATGACGCCCGTCGGGCGATACCCCCGCAACCAGCGCGTTTGCCAAATCGGAAACGCTCCAGCCGCCAATTCCGTCGACGGGGTCGGGAGAAATGTTCGGGGGTCGAAAGGTGCCGAAAGGCGAGGCAAGCGCCAGTCCGCCGCCAAGCCTCAGTCGATCCGGCTGGCCAGGAGTTGCGTGGCACGACGCACAATCGGCTGCGTTGAAGACATCCCGACCGCGTTCGGCACTAGCGTCTGCGATTGGGAACGGGTTGCTCGTCCCGAATTCAGGGCGAGGGGTCGTCAGGATCCACGCGCCATAAAGGCCCGTCAGTGGTACAGATATTAGTGCGGTCAGGACAATCCAAAAACGCATAGGGAGACATCCGCTTCAGCCGATGCGACGGTCGGGACTATGGCGCGACCCCACCTGTCGCCAGTCGACTCGCGCTGGTCGGCCGCGAAACTCACCCTCGTCCATATCGGACGGATCATTGTTCAGGTCGAAATCTTTCTTGGGCTTTTTCCCGGCGGGTCGCGGTGGACGGTTGCGTCTTCCGATCCGGTGATAACCGTTGGCTTGGCGCTTGCGACACCGCTTGCCTTGGAGTCCGCTTGCGATGGTGCGTATTGGCCTTTGGCGTCGTCTTCGGGGTTGACCACTTATCAATCTCCTTTATTTTTACCGGCGTCGGAGATTTTTCTCGCGACGGATCCTGATTGTTTTCGCCGACCGCGTCTCGATCCGTGTCTGGATCCGTGTCTGGATCGTCTGTGGCCGGGAGGTGACCGCGCGGTAGTGTTTCTTCGAAGCCCTCCCATCGCGGTACTGGTCAATGGTACCCGGTGCACGGGGGCGGCGTCGTCATGCCCATGGTCAAGTCTGCCGCGTTACGTTGGGCTAACCGGACGGGTAGCGGATAGTTCCTTTCTTCCGCCCGCCGGTGCGGGATAAGGCCGTAACTCTGCATGCCCGACCATCTGTTTCCGCTGACGGAACTATTCGAACTTTCTCCGGTTCGACTGCTGGTCGCATGACGACCAATCGTTCAAGGGAGAGATTCATGACGGACATCAATCAGGGTTTTAGCTCCGGCGGTGCCGCCCCTGGTCCTGGCAAGGACGCCCCTTCCAAAGCCGATGAAAATGCAGAAACCGCTGGTGGGAGGGTCGGCGACATCAAACAAAAATTATCCGACGACGTTCATTCAGCCTCGCAGTTCGCGCGGCAAGGACTGTCTGACGCCTCCGATCACGCCAAGGAGGCCGTCTCGGGCCAGAAAAACGCTCTCGCCGGCAAAATGAGCGGCGTCGCCGCGGCAATCTCTAAGGTCGCGGACGAACTTGAACAAGGTGACGATCGGGATCTCGGGAAACTGGCACGCAATATCGGTACATCGATGAAGTCGTTTTCAGACGACATTCATGACCGCAGCCTTGGCCAAATCGCTGCAATGACTGAAGATTTCGGCCGCAAGCAGCCGCTCGCTTTTCTAGGTGTCGCAGCAATTGCTGGCCTCGCCGCTAGCCGCTTTTTGATTGCGTCATCAGCGCATGGCACAGGTAGGGCTCCGAACACACGAACTGAGCAGAAACCCACAGCGACCGCCTCTATTGGCATCGCCCCGTCTAGTACTGCCTCTAGCAGTCCGGTGAACAGCGAGGGTCGCACCAATGGCTAAGTCATCTGACGAGAGATCGCTTCCCGAACTTGTGACCGGCCTTGTGGGCGATATTTCTGGGCTGTTTCGCAAGGAAATCAATCTTGCGAAAACCGAAGCCTCCGAGAAAATGACGCTCGCCATGGTCGGTGTCGAGGCGTTTGCAGCAGGCCTCGTCCTCGCAATCTGCGCAGTCGGTGTGTTGCTTGCTGCCTTGGTGAATGGGCTTGCCGCATTCCTGGTGGCGCGCGGCATGGCAGAACGCAATGCCGACGCCCTTTCATCCGTTGTCGTCGGCGTTGTCGTTGCGTTGATTGCGTGGGGCCTCATCTCACGGGGACTAAATGCGATCAAGGGCGAAAAGCTCAAACTTGAACGCACCTCCGCCTCACTTCAGCAGGATGCAAAAATCGTGAAGGATAGAACCTGATGGCCTACACTTCTGAAAACCCAAGCTCCGCGGAGATCGAGCAAGAGATTGCAGAAGACCGCCGGCGAATCGAAGACCGGCTCGACGCGATCCAACAGCGCATGTCCCCTGGCCAGTTGGTGGATGAGGTCCTGAGCTACGCCAAGTCCAGTGGGGGAGGAGAATACGCATCCAATCTTGGCGCGGCGGTTAAGAACAATCCTATCCCGATGGCACTGGTGGGCGTTGGACTTGCATGGTTGATGGCAGGTCCGAAGTCAGGTCCGGCATCCTATGCCAGCCAAGACGAGGAAAAATATCCGCTTGCAATGGTCACGGGTGACCTCCGTCGGTCCGGGCCAGTTACGCTTGAGGGTGACAAACGTTACAGCCATTTCGCGGACGGTGGTGGTAGCCGGTATAAGGCGCTGACAGATGAGACAGGCCGTCGAGCCGGACATTTCGTCGACGAAAGCGGCAAGACGTTTCGAGGCTTTACCGATGCGACCGGGCGGCAATATCAAGATCTGCGTGACGAAGCAGGCAAATTGTTTGACGAAGCGTCCGGCTGGGTTTCAAACACCTGGAGCGATCTGACGCGATCGGCGGGCAAGGCAGGCGATACACTGTTGGGGGCCGGACAGAGTGCGGCCCAAACGGGCGCACAGCTGAACGATGTGATCCTAAAACACTTCAGGGACCAGCCCCTCGTCGGCGGGGCGCTGGCGTTTGCCGTGGGAGCAGCGATCGGCGCCGCACTTCCGCATACCCACGCCGAGGACGATGTAGTGGGAGAGGCGGCCGATGATGTTAAAACTCGTGTCTCCGCAGAGGCTTCCAAAACCTTGGACAAGGCTGAGCACATGGCTTCCGACGTGTATGATAAGGCAGTGTCGGTTGCCGGCGAGGTTCATGACGTCGCCCGCAATCGCATCCTTGAGGAAACGCAATCGCTGAAGGACGGCAAACATTCTCCGTCAGGAGGCTGATATCTCGATCCGCCTCAACCAGGGAGACCGTCGTTCGGCCTCCCTGGCCCTTAAACGTGCATTGCGTCAGATCATGATTTTTCCGTTGGTCATAGGAGTGACAGCTCCCGTTGTGAAGTGGCGGACGTCCGAGCCAGAAGGGCATAAGCACCAAGAATTTCTGCCAGCTACCGCCCAAACTTGCCAAGACGAACAGCCTAAAGGAAGTTTATGGATATGATTTCGGGTAACCCATACCTTCGCTACCTGAGATGCTTGAAAATTTTGAGCGTCTTTCCGATAACCGCGCGTTGCTTTATGCCTCTGGGCCACTCGCTATCCTCAGTTTCCGGAGTCGCTCGCTCTTCTCCTCGCGCAAGCAGCGTTCCTCTTTTGCGGCGTCAGCCGCGACCCTATTTGTATGCTCGAAAATTTCCGCGCGTTCGCGCTCGCTCAGCTTGTTTCTAAGCCTGCTTACCGTAACCATCATCCTTGAGATTTATCTCACATATGGTGGGCTTGCGGGGGCGACTTCAACGCGGTGGGTATGCTGGTCAGGCAGCGTACTGACACACTCTTTTCGTTATTTCTATGCGGCCACAGGCACTAAACCCGACGTCACCGTTTGCCTCAGGTGCATGGAACCTGTGGAAAAAAATGCATCGAGCATATTGAACTCCATCGCCATCCATTTGTTCGTGGGCGCGACGGAGGTAACCCATGATGCGGCTGTCGATTTGCTCGGTTTCCGCTTCTCTGTGCAGATCGAGCTGAAAACGACAGAAAGTTCCTCTCAATAGCCCACATCTCAGCGGTATCGGCTCGATCGTTCTTCTCACAAAGAGGCAGTTCCGGCCGGAGTGTACTAAATGGCATTGACCGCCGCCATATCATAACGAAAGGAAAACATGATGCCCATCAAGGCCCTGGCCCTCAACAGCACACTCAAATCATCGTCCGTGTCGGAGCCCTCGTCGACCGGGCGACTGATCGACCTCATTTCTGAGGAGTTCAAGAAACACGGTGTCGAAACAGAAACGATCTGGCTCGCCGATCACAATATCAAGCCCGGCGTGACTTCGGACGAAGGCGACGGGGATGACTGGCCGTCGATCCGAGAGAAAATCATCCAAGCAGATATTCTCCTAGTGGGGACGCCGATCTGGCTCGGTCAACCCTCAAGTGTTTGCAAGCGGGCCCTTGAGCGAATGGATGCGTTTCTGGAGGAGACAGACGGTGAAGGGCGCATGGCATCTTTTGGCAAGGTCGCGGCCGTTGCCGTTGTCGGAAACGAAGATGGCGCCCATCACGTTTCCGCCGAGATCTTTCAAGCGCTTAACGATGTCGGATTCACACTTCCTGCCAATGCCGTTGCTTACTGGATCGGGGAGGCGATGGGCTCGACAAATTTCGTTGATCTGGGGGAAACGCCTGAGGTCGTGCAGACGATGATCAAGATGCTGGCACACAACACGGTTCATCTCGCCAAGCTTTTGAAGGCTGCGAAATATCCCGGTGAATAAAGCTGATCCTCACCGTCGACGGAACTTCTTCCGATCGGCGCGGTTCATCCTCGCGTCCAACGCAGCGTAACGACGCCCGTTTGCGCAGACCAACCCTATGCGCGCAATGACCGATTGGTGGGAACCACCCACTCACTATCTGCGAGGTTAGACATGACAAACATCAAGGCCAGAGGGTTCGAGAATGCCGAACAGATTTGCGAGAACCTCGCAGAGCTCGATGACGAGGCTTCGGTCTACAAACCGGCCGTCGAGGGAGAAGGGGGCGATCTTCACGAACATATCAACGCACTACGAAGACACGTCGCCGAGCTGCATCAGCGGCTTTCATTGAGCCGCGATTATACCGATGGCGTATCGATGCCCACCGAGATCAATAGTCCATGGCGGCGAGTTGCGGTGACTGTCGCTGCAACGTTCGTCCTTGGACGAGTTGTACAAAAGTTGAGAGTCGGGACGGAGGGCGCTGCCGCTGTACCGCTCATTGCAGCCCAAGTCGGTCGCCGTTTCTGAGCGTACGATCTTCCAGAGCATGATAAGGCATTGCAATATGGCTTCCGTCAATCAGTTTGATATTCAACAACCCCGATACCTGCAACTTGAACTCACCACCGCTGAGGTAAGTAGCGTCGTCGCCGTGACCGGCGGCAACACGTTTCACTGATGTTGGGAACTCTCCAACCGGAACGCTCGGGCGGTTTTTTGCCCCTAGAGCATTATGCCGCCATTGGTGAGGGCAGGTCGGTAGCGCTGGTTGGCGCCGATGGCTCCATCGACTGGTGGTGCGCGCCAGACATGGGCTCTCCTCCCCTCTTTAACCGCCTGCACGATGCTGACGGCGGACGGTTTTCCCTCACCCCCGTTGAACCTTTTGCCATTGAACGGCAATACCGGGAGGACAGCAACGTTCTTGAAACAACCTTCGTTACGGATACCGGTCGGGCCAGGGTGACAGAATCCATCAATAGTGGCGCAGGCGGCAGGCTGCCTTGGTGCGAGCTCGCAAGAAGGATTGAAGGCATTTCAGGCGATGTGGAATTCGAGATCGTCATTCAGCCTATCTGCGCTCGAGGAGAAGTCCGTCGCGCCACCCACCCTAATGCCTCCATACGCTACATCGGGGATCTGACAACGACATTCTGCCACCCTGTTGAGGTCCTGATCGTTGATGATGGGGACCACAAGACAGTCGCACGCTATCGGACACAAACGGGTTCGCAGATCTGCATTGCTTATCTTGTTGCCGATGATGCGCCACTTGCTATCCCCGACTTGTCGGAGATCGACAGTCGCATTGACTTTAGCGATCAAGAGTGGCGGCGCTGGTCTCAAAAGCTGTCTTACAAGGGGTCATTCAAATCAGACTTTGTGCGTTGCGCCCTATCGCTCAAGTTCCTGCTTTACGCGAAGACTGGCGCCATTGCTGCCGCCGCAACCTCCGGGCTTCCGGAAAGGATCGGTGGCGACAAGAACTACGACTATCGATATGCTTGGATCCGCGACGCGGCGTATACAATCAAGGCTTTCCTGCGGGCCGGTGCGCTATCGGAAGCGATCGGCGCGTTTGGATAGTTGGTTCGCACCATAGATGACCATGAGCAGTTTCCTGCGGTCGTCTACACGCTTGCAGGCGGAGAAGTCCCTGACGAACAGGTCATCGATGTACCAGGCTACAAGGGATCAACACCGGTACGCACAGGTAATCGCGCAAAGACCCAGGTACAGCTCAGTTGCTATGGTGACCTGCTGGAGACGGCCTTCTTGTTTGCCGAGATGGGTCATGTGCTGGACCCGTCGACCGCACGTCTCATGGAACGATTGGCAGATCAGGTCGTCGCTCGTTGGCAGGAAAAAGATTCAGGTCTTTGGGAGCTCGAGGATCAGGAGCATTATACTTTCTCTAAAACGGGGTGCTGGCTTGCCCTCGTCCGCGCAGCGCATCTTGCCCGCCACGGTCACATAGTGGGGAATGCAAACCGGTGGGAGTATGAAAGTCGAAAAATCTGCGACTGGATCGATACCCACTGCTGGTCGGAGGAGAAAAAGGCCTACACTTTCTATGCCGGCACGGACAAACTCGATGCAGCCCTACTTCTGACCACCCGCTTCGGATTTGAACACGACGGGCGACTCAAAACGACCCGCGATGCCATCGAAAGAGAGCTCACGATCGGACCTCTGGTGTATCGCTATAGCGGCGCATCCGATGAAGAGGGCGCTTTCGTTGCCTGTTCCTGCTGGCTGGTCGAAGCCTACGCTTTTCTTGGGGACGTTGATCGGGCGGAAGAGATGCTGACGACACTCCTGAAACCGCTGGGAAACAACTTTGGCATTCTATGCGAGCAAATCGATCCCCAAAGCGGCTCAGGACTCGGCAATCTGCCCCAAGGTCTCAGTCATCTCACCCTTCTTCATGCGATCTTCTCACTTCAGGAGAACCGATGAAAACCGGAAACGCACTCCCACTCGACCTGAATCTGCCAGTGTCGCAGCTTGGAGAAGGGATCCATTGGGATGCGCAAACCTCATCTCTCTGGTGGGTCGATATCTCTGGCAAGAACATCCACCGATACGATGCTGAGGCAGGAAATCATCGATCCTGGTCCGTGTCGAAGGAGGTGAGCTTCGTCTTTCCCCAAACTGACGGGCAATTGTTGATTGGTTTGAGCAACGGCGTCCACGTCTTTGATCCTGAAACAGGAGAAGAGCGCCCGGTGGCGTTGCTCGACCTGCCTACCGATAACCGGCTGAACGATGGAAAGCTGGACCCCGATGGCCGGCTCTGGGTCGGGACAATCAACACGTCGGCCGAGCCAATGGAAACAGCTGCGCTTTACTTCCTGCAAGGCGATTGCTTGGTAGAGGTCGAACGCGGATACAAGAACGCGAATGGCAAGGCGTGGAGTGCAGACGGCAAGATCATGTTCCATGCCGACACCGGTCGCGATACGATCTGGGCCTACGACTATGTTGGCCCTTCAGGTACGGTGACGAACAAACGGGTCTTCGCAAAGACATTTCACGGTAGTCCGGACGGTCTGGAGGCTGACGGTGATGGCAACCTTTATGCTGCAGGCTTCGGCGGCTCCCGTGCAGAAATTTTCTCGCAACGCGGTGATCTCGCTGGTCTTATCGATCTACCGGTCCCCAATGTGACGAGTTGCTGCTTTGGCGGTCCGGACCGGAAGACGCTGTTCATCACGACTGCATTCGACGGAATGAGCCCTGAAGCGCGGCAAAAGGCTCCGCTTTCCGGACATGTCTTCAAGGTTCTATTAGGTGCTTGAGGCCACGCCTCCAAATTTAACGACACAACCCACATTGTCAGATGGAATGCGAGAGCGGCAGATTATGGATGTCTCAATCAGCCTTCAAGGGGGACGAGTCTCCAACTCGATGAGCATCGCTGCTTCCAAGAAGGTTTCCGGAAGGCCAAGCGTACGACTTAAGGCATCTATGCACGTATCATTGTGGCTGGATGGCGGGGACCCTTCCAACCCGGGCCGGAACTTTTCGTCAGTGCGCCTGTTAGTGCCAGCAATTAAGGAGACTAAAATGAAAAAGATCGCACTAGCCGCCGCCGCTCTGATGACAGCCACCGCTGCTTTTGCACAGTCGGCAACCGAGTCTATAGGCGTTAATTCCGCTTTAGGCCTCGCTCCCAAGACCGAGGACTTTGTCATGCAGGCATCCGCCAGTGATGTCTTTGAAATCGAGTCCAGCAAACTCGCCATGCAAAAGGGCGACGAAGCCGTGAAAAAGTTTGCGACGCAGATGATTGCCGACCATGAGAAAACAACGGCAGAACTGACTGCGCTGCTTGACAGCGGAAAGGTCGAGGGGAAGGCTGAGACCACGCTTATCGACGACCATAAGGAAAACGTCGACGAGCTTGCCAAACTGGACGGCGCGGAATTCAACGAGAAATACATCGACGATCAGGTCGAGGCTCACGAGGATGCCGTCGATCTCTTCAAGCGCTATGCAGAGGAAGGCGACAACGCGGATCTCAAGGCATTCGCTGCCAAGCATCTTGCCGCCCTCGAGCATCACCACAAAATGGCTCAAGACATGGATAACGATTGATCCTCCCGTCGATTTCAAAGAAAAGGCGGCATATCTCTGCCGCCTTTTTTTAAAGGCTTGTAGCCTCCGGCCGTTCTTGCGCGTTCCGCTTTGGATATTAACGCTCTTGCTGCGGCGTCTTGGTTGTGTCGCCGCTTTCATCAAGAGGCACGGAAACTGAGTCATGAGGGGCCAATTGGCCCTCTCCATCACCATACGTACCGTTATGAAGTAGATTTATTCAAATCATGATCTCACCACCTGTGACCGGGATAACCGCTCCAGTCATGTAGCTTCCAAGCTCTGAAGCCAGCAGGACGTACGCTCCGGCCAGTTCCGCAGGCTGGCCCGCCCGTTTCAACAGGGTCTGTTCGCCGAACTTAGCTGATTTTTCCGGCGACATGGTTGAGGGAATGAGGGGAGTCCAGATCGGTCCTGGCGCTACGGCGTTCACGCGTATGCCCTTTGCGGCGAGCATCTCCGCCAAACCTGCTGTGAAATTAGAGACGGCTCCCTTTGTTGAGGCGTACGCAAGGAGCTGAGGAGACGGTTGGCGGGACTGGATGGATGTGGTGTTAATGATAGCGCCGCCAGGTTTCATATGAGGTGCGGCGGCTTTTGAAAGGAAAAACGGTGCATAGATATTTGTCCGGAAGGTCTCATCCCATTCATCGGCGCTGATGTCGCTGATGTCGGCATAGGTCCTTTGGAAAGCCGCGTTGTTCACGAGGACATCGAGGCCGCCAAGTTCTGCCACCGTTCGTTCCACCAAGTCGATGCAGTGATCCTCTGATTTGATGTCGCCGGGAATCACAAGGGCTTTCCGGCCGGCATCTCCCACCCATTTGGCCGTATCGTGCGCATCTTCATCCTCGTTGAGATAGGAAATGACAACGTCAGCCCCTTCGCGGGCAAACGCGATTGCAACTGCTTTACCGATACCGGAGTCAGCGCCTGTAATGAGGGCCACCTTGCCTGCCAGCCTTCCGTTGCCTTGATAGGAATGCTCTCCGTGATCGGGCACAGGCTTCATAAGCTTTGTTTCGCCAGGGGGCTGTTGCTGCTGCTCAGGCTGCGGCGGGGAAGGGCGACGTTCTTCAGTCATGGCTTTCTCCTGTATTTTCACAACAGGGCGCTAACCAAACAAGTGCCTCACAGTTCCAGATGGTCCCCGACTTTCGCCCGTCCGTCACGGGGCGCCATTAAGATCAGATCGGACCCATCTTCAATCTGGTTATTGGAACTTCCAAACCCGCTCCCTGTTCGCTGCCCGATATCTTTCCGGGTATCGGAATTCCACACGAGGAGATAATCATGTTTAGTTTCGACAAGCGTCTGCAGTATCCGGTCAAGGTCGGTTCTCCCGACCCCATCTTCGCCAGGATGCTCCAGCAGGCGATCGGCGGCGTCGAGGGCGAGATCCGCGTTTGCATGCAGTACTTCTTCCAGGCTTGGGGCGCACGCGGCCCGACTACAAAATACCGGGACATGCTTCTCCACACAGCGACGGAAGAAATCGGCCATATCGAAATGCTGGCAACAGCCGTCGCCCTCAATCTCGACAAGGCCCCGGCCAGCCTCGCTGAAGCCGGCGCTGCAGACGGAATTGTCGGCGCAGTCATGGGGGGCGAAAACCCCCGCCACGTCGTTGAAGGCATGCTGCACCGTCACATTCTGTCTACCGGCATGGCGGCCTTTCCAGGCAATTCGGAAGGTGTGCCGTTCGACATGTCGCATATTTATGCGAGCGGCAATCTGGCAGCGGATATGTACTGCAACGTAGCAGCCGAAAGCACCGGCCGAGTGTTGGCAACACGTCTCTATAATGCCGCTCATGATGAGGGCATGAAGGACATGCTTCATTTCATGATCGCCCGCGACACCATGCACCAGCAACAGTGGCTGGCGGTTATCGAAGAGCTCGGCGGACATGAGGGCGCGCTGCCCATCCCCAATAGCTTCCCCCAGGAAAAGGAAGATCAGACTCACAACTACGATTTCTTTGCCACCGCTTCGGATGGCTCCGTGCCACCTCCCGCGCGATGGAATGACGGCCCCTCGATGGATGGTAAAGGTCAGTTCACGGTGTTCCAGAACGTCCCGATGGGTGACGAACCAGTTCTTGGACCGGCGCGACCGGACAGTGGTGCGCAGAACGAGCAGATCGGAAAAGTGTAAACCGTTAGCCGGCCCGGCCGCGCTGGGCTGGCTCATTCGCTTGCAAAATCTCAAAGGTGACGGATGGCAAAACTGAACCGCCGAGCAATGGGAGCACTCGCGCTTGGCTTCAGTCTTGGAGGCTTCTTCGACGGGATACTCTTGCATCAAATCCTGCAGTGGCACCACTTGCTGAGCGGGCTTGAGCAGGCTCGCCTCGATATTCGCTTTCTCATCCTGACTGACGGCCTCTTTCACGGCCTCATGTACGTCGTAGCGATAACCGGGCTGTATCTGCTTTGGACGTCACGCGCTCCGACAACACAAAGCGAGACCGAGCCTTTGCTCGCACGCGCTATGATAGGTTTTGGGATCTGGCATCTTGTTGACGCCGTCCTTTCGCACTGGGTTCTCGGCATCCACCGTGTCCGAATGGACGTCGAGCAGCCCTTGCTCTGGGACCTCTCCTGGTTGGCTGTCTTTGGATTGCTTTCTCTCGCGACTGGCTATCACCTGATGAAGAGGCGCACAGGCAGCACATCGTTTCTTTGTTCTCCTGTCGCACTCGTTCTTGCCACCTTGATCGCGGGATCGATAGCAAGTTTCCCGGCGCCCCGCGGAGAGAGCGTCATCGTCTTGCTGCGTCCAGGCACGAGCGAGACCGCGATGATGGCGGGATTAGACGCCGTCGATGGGCGCCTGGTGTGGACGGACCGGTCAAGTAAAGTATGGGCAATTGACGTGCCGGCCGATGCCAAGCTCGGTCGCCTGTATGGCTACGGTGCGTTGCTGGTTAGCAATTCGAACGCACCTGTCGGATGCCTCAACTGGATTAGAATGAACTGATCCAAACCAACGCGAGCGCTGCGGCCAGCAGCAGTACTCCTAGAAGTATAGCGGACCGCACGATACCGGCTTTGGCATTCTGAGCCCCGATCAAGCGAAAATACCAGTCTGGGCCTTGGTTTCCGGAATGAGACATGGCGTCAGGTTTCTGTGACCGGGCCACAGACGGCGATGAAAATATAAAGAGCAAAGGCTGCAACTACGAATGCCTCCAGGAAACCGACCGCGCCACGTCCCATTACAACCTTGCGCTTCCTGTCTTGCGGCGAGTCATTCGAGGGGGTTAGACCCGTCGGCGTGTGCGTGCATTTATGTCCTGTCACTGCGTTACTCCCCCGTTATGCCCAGCGAACCGACGCATGAGGGGAAAGTTCCCTCATGTGGATGGAACTAATGACGTTTGCTCAGGTTAGCGCGGCTCATCAAAGATTCATGAGGGGCCAGTGCCAGAACGTATCCTAATAATCGGAGGAGGCTTTGGCGGCCTTGCCTGTGCGCGAGAGCTTGGCGACACGGAGTACTCGGTCACTGTGATTGATCGTCGCAATCACAACCTTTTCCAGCCATTGTTATATCAGGTAGCAACCGCGGCACTTTCCCCCGCAGATATCGCCGAGCCCATCCGCAAGACCTTGGGTCGTTATCGCAACATCAACATGATCATGGCCGAGGTGGTCGGGATCGATGTGCAACGGCAGCTTGTTCAGCTCGAGGGCGGCGACCGGGTTGATTATGACCGTCTGGTCATCGCCACTGGGTCGGAATATAATTATTTCGGCAGAGATACCTGGCGCGATAACGCACCGGGCATGAAGACGATTCACGAAGCCCGCCAGATCCGGCAGCGTCTCTTATCGTCATTCGAGAAGGCGGAGAGAGCCCACAACGAACAGGAGAAGCGCAACCTTCTCACTTATGTGGTGATCGGAGGCGGGCCGACCGGCGTCGAGATGGCCGGAGCGATATCCGAGCTTGGTCGCTTCATGATCAACCGGGACTTCAGAAACATCCAACCCGACCAGCTCAGGGTGATCCTGATCGAGGCGGGTCCCCGGATCCTCGCCGCGTTTCAGGAAAAGCTCATCGACTACGCGCGCCACTACCTTGAGAAGATCGGTGTAGAGGTGCGCACAGGCGAGAGGGTCCTTGATGTAAGATCGTATAGCGTCACGGTTGGGAGTGAGTTCATTCGAACCGGCTGCGTCGTCTGGGGCGCGGGCGTCAAGGCGTCGCCCGCGCACCGGTGGCTCGGGCTTGATGCTGTCCCAGGCGGTCGTATTCCGGTTGATCCTCAGTTGCAGGTCGTAGGCCACCGAAACATTTTTGCCCTTGGAGACACCGCCGATTTCACGGGAACCGATGCAAAGCCGCTGCCCGGCCTGGCGCAGGTTGCCAAGCAGCAAGGGGTCTACCTTGGGCGTCTGTTGAAAAATCAAAGTGCCGACCCGGCGGCGTTTGTGTTCAGGAACCGAGGCAACACAGCGGTTATCGGACGAAACGCAGCCATTTTCGATTTCGGCAAGTGGACCTTGAAGGGAAGAGCCGCCTGGTTCCTGTGGGCCTTCGTGCACGTGTACCTGCTGATCAATTTCGAAAAGCGCATCCTCGTGAGTGTTCAATGGATATGGCGCTACCTCACCCGGCAGCGCGGCGCGCGCCTGATTGAGGAAGGCTCGATCGGGGGGGCCGATGTAACCGTGCCCTCTGTCGTTTACCCAGTGACCAGGCCAGGAGGTGTTAGATGATGCAGTTCGGGTTTTTTGCTCTGGTGGCAGGGGCAACGCTTTTCGCTATCGCGATTTCCGTCGCATCAAAAAAGATGATGTGGCTCGGCGTGGTTCTGTCCATCGTCGGCGTGCTCGGGGTTGGCTTCTATTTTTTCAACGGCAGCCAAGCGGGACCTGATGACCCACCCGACGTTTCCGGCTCTACCCAGTGAATCCGATTTCTAAAGCGAGGATGCTCCATGGCTCAACAGGAGAAGGCCGCAAGCGGGATGATGATGTTTGTTGCGCTCGTTATGGTCGCGGCGCTGGCCTTGGCCGCGCTCTATTTTTTCGTACTAACTCCAGGGAGTCCAAACAGCAGTACTATCCAACGGCCGCAAGAGGGGACATTGGAGCAACACACGCGATGATGTGCCAGCTGGAACGTTTCGCAGTGAGCACAGCGCCGGAACTCTGGGAGGGGAAAGCAGTTCGCTGTTGGTTAAAAGGAGGCAATGATGTCTGAAGATAAGACAAGAGATATCTTCATTACAGGTCTGAAGAACGCTCACGCGATGGAGAACCAGGCGCTCTCCATCATGAAGCCTCAGGTCAAGCGGATCGAGAACTATCCCGATGTCGCAGCGAGGCTCGAAGAGCATATCCGAGAGACGGAAGGACAAATCAGACGTCTGGATGAGATCCTGACATCCCTCGCCAAGGGAAACTCCTCGTTAAAGGATGCTGCCCTGTCATTCACCGGCTCGATGGCAGCACTTAGCCATACCGTCGCCGGGGATGAAATCCTCAAGAACAGCATGGCCAATTTCGCATTCGAGCACTTCGAAATTGCGGCTTATAAATCGCTGATCACGATCGCCGAGCTCGGCGGCTTCGCAGCGTTGGTCAATCCCTTGCAGGCTAGCCTCAACGAAGAAATCGCTATGGCTGCATGGCTTGAAGAGAACCTCCGTCCAACAACGATCCGGTTCGCCAATCTCAAGGAAGCATGCGTCTCGGCAAAGATATAAACGTCTGATCTTATTCATAAGCACGTCTTAGAAAGGGAACACAAATGACTGATCCCGCGAAATCAAGCCCGGAAAGCGATGCGGCACGCTCTGACGCGAAGACTGCCGATGAGGGCCGGAAGGATCTGAAAAAGCGCGCTGAGGAAAGCCTGAAAAAGGGCAGGGGTGAGCAATTGGACGATAGAACATGAACCCGGTGAGGGAGGGCCGGAAAGGCTTGATCACCATTCTTGCGCTTGTTGCAGCCTTGGTTCTGATCGTTGCTGTGATTTATATGATCCGGATGCCGTCTGCGGCCCCGCCGGAAGCCCAGCCATCTCCTCATGCCATTGATCAAGGGGGTTGAGGCGGTGGGATAAGGAACGATGGCGGAAACCGCCATCGTCACAAGTTCAGCTTCATATAGATCGGCGACGCTAAATTTAATACTCTTCGTCGTCCCAGCTTGCAGCTGTGCTATCGGTGTTATTCTGCCCCTGGCCGGCATCCCACTCGGCGCTGGCCTGCGCCCATTGCTCGGCATCCTGGCCATCGGGACGCCCAGCCTCTTCCCAGAGCTGATAAGCTCGTTTTGATATCCACTCCTCGCGATCGGTTCCCATACCTTCCTCCTGTAAATGATTATGCGGCCGGCGAGCGTCGAGCTCGCCGGCCGAGATCGTCACGCGCTCTTTTTGGCGCCCTTGGGATTTGCAGACGCCTCGCCAAGCTGGGTGAGAAGCTGATCAGTCTCGAGTTCCTCCTGAAGATTGGCATCGAGCAGGGGAACAATGTCCTTCAGACTAAGCTGGCCCGCCCAGCTTTTCAGGGTGCCGTAGCGGGCAATCTCGTAATGCTCGACGGCCTGGGCCGACGCGATAAGGCCAGCATCGAGGGCGACGGAGCCTTTGAATTCGTCGATGATTTCTTCGGCTTCGGCAATGATGCCCTGGATGGCTTCACAGGTCTTGCCGCGGGCTGGCTTGCCAAGGAGTTCAAAGACCTGCTGCAGGCGTTCGATTTGCCCTTCGGTCTGCTCCTTATGCTTTAGAAAGGCCGCTTTACCGTCTTCCGACTGCGACGCACGCGCCATCTTTGGCAAGGCCTTCAGAATCTGCTTTTCGGCATAGTAGATGTCCTTGAGCGTATCGAGGAACAGGTCGTCTAAAGTCTTCTCAGCCATGATAGCTCCTTTTGATACTGAAATTAGCGCTCACGAACTTTCGAGGAAAATGAAAGTTCCAGGCGCTTTCAGAAGAAATTTAGAGTCAGTATTGCCCTGCCTCGCCGGCCTATTGGCATTGGTTCAAACCCACTTATCGGGCTTCGAGAGATTCGGCTCGCCGACATGATCGGAAGAGTGATGGAGGTCGTTCTCGGACCATCGTCAAAGAAGCGAAGCTCTAATCCTTGAACCGCCACCCGCTCTGTCATGAGCTCTGCCACGGCGTCGAGGAAACCCTCGGCGCCATGTTCCTTTTCAAATCTGCGGCAGGCAGTTTTCAGATCTTCGACTTCCATCTGTCATTCTCACGCTGTCAAAACAACCTTGATGCAGTTATCTTTCTTGTCGCGGAACGTCTCGTAGAGCTCCAGTCCCTGATCAAGCGTTGCGCGATGGGTACGATGTCCGTCGGTTCGATCTCGCAATTGGCAGCCGCCATCCATCCGGTCGGAAATTATCTCCGAGGAGAAGAGCCTGCTCGTCCGTGATGCCATTCGAAATGATGATGGGCGAGACATTCCGCATAGGGCACGCGCACGTATTCCGCTTGGCCGCCAACATAGGCGACTAAGTTCCAGTGACTGAGGATTTAAAAATCCGGGTCGGAACTCCGAAGTGCCGCGTCTGTTCGCCCAAATGTCAGAATTTGATGAACCTAGTCCGCTCATTGCGATGTGAGCGGTCGCATCCTTGTCGTGGAAAGCAATCCACACTAGGCTGAACCCGTAGCGAGGTCGAATTGGACAATTCCGTTTATCTAAGCCTTTTCGCGGGCAAGCATATTTTGGTCGTCGAAGACGAGTATTTTCTCGCTGATGAGACCCGTCAAAAGCTCGAACAGCTCGGTGCCACGGTTGTCGGTCCCGCCGCAAATGTGGAAGACGCCCTTGAGCTCATCGCATCTTCAAAAATCGATGGCGCGATCCTGGACGTGCATCTGGGAGACGAATTTGTGTTTCCCGTCGCGGAAGAACTTGAGCAGGCGGACGTGCCGTTCGTCTTTGCAACGGGCTACGATCCTGACGTCATTCCGGCAAAATTCTCAGGCTTTGCCCTTTGCGGGAAGCCCACGGAGCTTGGAAAAATCGCGTCCGCCTTGTTCAATCCTGGCGGTGGCGTTGCGCTGAATTGAGTTCAGATCAGCTGCGGTCGATCGCGGTCCAGAGCTGCAGCCTGGCGCGGTTGACTCGACTTTTCATTGTTCCAAGAGCACAGCCACACCGTTGCGCTGCGTCCTCATAGCTCAAGCATTCGATGAAAATCATCTCAATCGCTTCTCGGTGGTGGTCAGGTAGATTTGAAATCGCCCGTTCGAGTTCTTGGCCGCGAAGGCTCCATTCCTGCGTAGCAGGAACGCTCACTTGCAGGGCGGTATCGTCAGCGAGACCAACGTCTTCTCGCCGGGTCAACCCAAATTTGGTGCAAAAGGTATTGCGCATAATCGTGAACAACCAGGACCTCAGTCGGGTCCCTTGCTGAAACTTCTGCGCATTTGCGATGGCCTTTGCGTACGTTTCCTGCACCAGGTCATCGACGTCGGTCGGTGAGGAATGAAATCGGCGCGCAAAGTTTCGAAGTGCCGGCAGATGCTCGAGAAGCTCGAATTCGGTGAAGCCAGTCTGATTGGTCTGGTGTTGCATGGCATCCTCCCATCAGTCTGCCAAACAGTGATTTCCCCGTATCGTTCCGAGAAGTCTTGCCTAGGGGAGGCTAGGTACGGTTGCGTACCGACCGACGCGCCGCGTCTCATTGGGCGGAAGCGAGCCTTAGACGGCTGACCATCTCAACGCCGGCCATCCAGCAGAAGTGCACACTCTGTACGTGTGACAGTTGGCTACTGCCGATTGGTGGCGGAGCCGCCTCGTTTCCCAAGCATGCTGAGCCGGCCGCAAAAAGTCCGGGAGGGAAGAGCATGCCTTCGGCGGTTCCAATCCTGAGCCAATGTATTTTTGGGCTTAGACGCCGACGCAAGTCGCCTTTGAGGGCGCTGTCCGATTTCCGATCGTGGTTTCCCACCTCTTGGATAACGATCTAAAACTTCTAATATGTTTTGGATTTTTGTTGGAGCGTCGAATGTCGGAACAGCCGAGCCATTCAGATACTGCTGACCAGAGGCTCGCCAATTTTGACTGGAACGCGAGTGCTCTCGGGACCATTGAGATGTGGCCTGCACGAATTCTTGGGCAAGCGGAGCTAGTTATTGGTTCCCGGCAGCCGATGTACATTGCCTTGAGACAGGATTTGCGCTTCATCTACAACGATGCCTACCGTTCCATCCTCGGTAATCGTCATCCCGGGGCCTTCGGCGCTCCGGTGCGCGAGGTATTTTCCGACATCTGGACGGAGCTCGACGAACTTTTTGCGGATGTCCTGTCAGGAACGCCGAGAGTCGTGGAAAGTACCCGGATTTCGACGCCATGGAAGATCGGCAGGGTGTGCTGGTCGCGGAGCTCCAGCACACCCTACCGATCGTGACGATTTTCAGGAGAGGTTCAGGGACCGATTGGAAGCCTTGGCGCGTGTGCAGGGCCTGCTTTCAAGGTCGAACGCACATGATCGCGTGGATTTCGATGATCTGATCTGATCCGAGCTGAGCGCAATGCAAGCGGATACAGGGTGTAATCATATCAGGGCCACGAGGCGTTCGCCTCCGCTCATCGACCGTCCAGACCGTCGCCATGGCTCTTCACGAACTCGCGCCAAACGCCGTAAAGTATGGGGCGTTGGGGCAGGACGATGCACATCTCAGTGTGATGTGGTCGTTCGAGAGTGAAGGCATAAGAGAGAAGCCCACCCTTTACATCGACTGGCAGGAGAGCGGCGTCGAAATGTCATCCTCGGACAGCCCTCGGGGCAGCGGACAGGGCAGGCGCTCTGCCCTACCAACTAAAGGCGCGTGTGACCTATGAACTAGGGCAGGACGGAGTTCGCTGCACGATTGCGCTTCCAGTTTCGGAAACCTCGACTATGGAGACCCGAGATGCGTGAAAAGTCACATAGCGGCCTAGCCATCCTCATCGTTGAGGACGATTACATGTTGGGGGATGAACCCAGTCTTGAACTTTGCGCCCAAGGTGTGGAGGTCATCGGTCCGGCTGCATTCGTCGATGACGCAGCAGGGATCATTACCGAGAGCGAAAGGATCGACTCAGCGATCCTCGACCCAGATCTCAGCGGCGAGAAAGTGTTTCCCGCAGCCGAGTTGCTGATGGAACGCGGGATCCCGTTCGTTTTTACGACGGGCTACGATGACGATGCCAGGGCTATCCCCGCGAAATATGCCCAGAACACGCTATGCGAAAAGCCAGTGAGACTAGCGGAGGTGCGCTCTGCGATAGGGCGATGATGCAGTGCTCTTTCCTACCGCTGTTCGGCTGCTGGTCCGATTTGTTTTCTGGCGGATATAGCGCTCAACGCTTCCACAAGGTCCGCCTCAGCCGTCGGCTTGGAAAGGCACGGAGCGTCAGCGAATTCCTCGGGCATCGAAGCACAATCATATCCTGTGACGAAGATGAATGGCGTGCCGCGCAGGACAAGGAGTGCCGCGGCCGGATAAACCATTTCGCCGTGAAGATTGATGTCGAGCACAGCGGCGTCGAGTTCAAGGCTCGGCTCCGAAAGAACCTCCATTGCTTGCTGAACGTCCGATATCGGCCCGAAAACTTTCGCCCCGGCGCTTTCGAGCATTGTCAGCATATCAGATGCGACCAGATATTCGTCTTCTACCACGAGGTATGTGCGGCCAGACAGAGCTTCGTTTGGCATGATCAAATCCTCCTTGGTCTTCGAACTTGAAAAGCTGTAAGAAGTTCGCGCTCGCGGAGTATTTGCTTTGCGCGACGTCATTATGCAACCCGAGTTCACGGCGCGCCACGTCATGAAGAAGCATCCAGAGATGCCTTGCCCAAATCGGTCGCCGTGACGAGGTCGGAGTCCTCGGACGCAGCGTAGATCGCGACGCTCACAATGCGACGTCTGATGGTCTCGAGCGGCGAGTATCTTGAAGCTTGCACGTAGTAGGAATCGCCGAGGTTTGTGAACCGGGCCCGTGCATCCATGAGTGGCCATCCTCATCATAGGGGGCGGGAGCACGTGATGATTCCCAGCCGTTAACGCCTACTTTGCATTCGCAACGACAAAATAATCATACGGGGATAGCGCCCGGAGTCTACGATCAAATGAGGTCGCTCGGCTGAGTCGCTCCGATTGCCTTCTTTCCTCCGACGACCAAGCACGAGGCAAGCGGAAGAAATTGCCGTGCACCTTATCGTCCAGAGATCTCGACCATCACCGATTTCAGAAATTCGGGGGAGGGCACGTCAGGAGACCGCTAGCTGCAATCTTTAACTAAATTCAACTAGAACTTAAACAATGGGACTAGGCAGATGCCCAATACATTGACATCTCAGTGGCTGGCAGCATGTTAATAGGTTTAGCGGAATTTAGTCGCGGAAGTCGAGGCCGATGTGTCGTTCATATTCGACCTCAGGTATCCCGTAGGTCGAACCGGCGATCTCCTCGAGCTTGCGGCGGTCGCGAACGACTATCAGGCTTCTTTCGGCCTTGATTGCTTGCACACCTTCAAGACGATGTATGGCATCCGTGACGCTCGGCCTGCGAACTCCAAGCATGAGAGACAGGAAATCATGAGTCAACGGGAGCTCGTCGCCGATGCGATCCTGGCTCATCAAAACCCATCGCGCGAGGCGCTGTGTAACCTCGTAGCGGCTATCGGCTAGCGCGGTCGCAGCAATCTGGATGAGAAACACATGAGCGTATTTCAGGAGCAACTTGCGCAAGCCATGGCTGTCGTCCATTGCGGCGCGAAGACGAGACACCTCGATGCGTAAGGCCGGGCCGCCGCACTGCATGAACGCGTGATGCGGCGTGCTATCAACACCGAGCACTGCCGGGACAGCTGAATACCCCTCAAATCCGATGCAGCCTACCTCGGTACTCCTGGACTGCTCTAAGCCGGCGATCTCTGATGACAGCCCGCCCTCGAAGAAATGGATGTGGCTTATCGTTTCGTAGGCGCCAAACAGAACTTGCCCTTGAGTGAGAGTGACCGGCTCGAGGTCGGGGCGAAGGATGTCTGCGTCTTCGTTTGGAAGGCACGACAGGAGCTTGTTGCGTGTCCAAGGCATTCGTCGGGTTCCCTTCGATATCGTTCATCGCAAACTATTGCAGGTGTCTTCGATGTCCAGAGTCTGCACAAAATCGCATGCTTGATGAAACCTATTCACCTGCGGGCAAGTTTTGTGAGCGATCAAATTGGAGGTGATTGATGCCGCGGTATTACTTTCACATTCGCGATCATAACGGACTGCGAGAGGATCTTGAAGGGGCGGAGTTTGCGACCGTGGAGCAGGCGCATGAAGAGGCGGTGCGGTCCGCGCGTGAATTGCTCGGCCAGCGCGTTGCCCGTGGCGACATTGTTGACGGCGACGCGTTCGAGCTGACCAGCGATGATGGTACTATTCTTGCCACTGTGAAATTTAGAGATCTCCTGCGACTGGAATAACCCCGAAGGAAAAAGTTGCCCAGCTTCGGGCGCGTTTGGTGCCAGCGCCTAAGGGCCGGACTTCCATGGCCCCGCTTGTTGGTCTGGGAGGTAGTTCAGATGTTCCGTGACTGCCGCTGATCTAGGCTCGTCCCGTCTCTCTGGCTCGTCGTCGATCGGCATTTCCCGCCAGATCGCCTCGCGGCGCATCTGCTCAAAAATCATCCGTCGTTTTCAATGTCGATCTTCGATCGCGCAATCGCCGAAGATGGCGGCCGCCACAAACACCGATCGACAGGGGGCAAATCTCAGAGCCAGACATCAGCTCTTCGTACGCTAACGTACGAGCATAAAAGGCTTATTCAAGTCGAGCCTTGGGAAAATCTCAGATAGGGTTTCCCAAGCTTTGATTCGCGGGACGCCGCGGCACTTCAAGGTTTGACAGAATGATAAAGCGATCATGAGGATCGAAAATGAATTTGGATGTCGAAACTATGCTTGATTGGCAACAGCGCGGGATCAACGCGCGAGTGCTTGGCCTATCTGCAGGCGACAATCCTTTGGTTCGCTATATTCATAAGGCAAGCTGCCCGAGAGAAAAAGACAGCCTGATGCAGAAAGCGGACGCCTGGTTGTTCGGCTGGAATATCGAACATGCCGCGCGCCTCGCGAGTTGAAGGCCGCGCGGTCGCTAGCGCGTGATCGATAGCTAAGCTGGTTATGGGCATCTCCAGCCATCCTGCCTCGCGTTGCCAACCGGTCCTTCTCGCGTGACGCTCAGAACGGGTTACGAGGCGGAAGAATCAGAAGACCGTGAAGTTATTGCAGCGCTTAAAGCCCCAGTGGAGGAATGCTCGTAAGTCGCCTTATCATCGCAGGCGCTGCCCTCCTCATCGCAGGCTCTGCTTTCGCATAAAATTCCACGGTGACCGGCGCTGCAGGTGGGGCTGTGACGGGCGCGGTCGTAGGTGGCCCAGTCGGCGCAGCTGTCCGCGGCGTGGTTGGCGCTATCGCTGGAACCGCGATCGATCCGCCGCCGGAGAGGGTCGTAACATATGTGCAGCAGGCCCCAGTTCCCACGGAGCGCGTCGTCGTTCAGCGGATCCCTGAAACCCGAACTACGTCTATGCTGTCGTCAATCAGCAGCGCGTAATCCTCGAGCCTTCCTCGCGTCGGGTTGCTCAGGCCATCGACTGATTTATTGTGGCCGAACTTCGTTGTCCGGCCATCTCTCATTTGGCTGACATCATGATTGCTCCACGGTGACCAAAGGTATCCGTCATGCCCGAGCAGGACGGCAAAATTTGCGCGAGTGGGGTGGTCTTTTCGGCATCGGCAACTTCTGCTCAACGATAGGTGTCAAAACTCGGGTTGGTCCTCGCGCCCTTCATCCTTCGAACCGAACTCTCTCTACGGCCGTCGGCGAGACGGGTAGATAAGTTACCGCAGGGTGCCTGCTCATCATTAGAGTGATTACCGAGGAAACGATTCAGCCGCGTCTGCACTTTTGAAAGCAAAATCATTGGGTTGTTTTCTATACGCGAACTGATCACGGGCCTCCTTCTCGCTTCCTGTCTGCTATCGGTAGCGGCTGGCGGTATGAAGCTAACATCCGAAATCGCGCAGTCGTCCGCGCCTAATGCCTTTGCCGGTCCGCATGACGAGCCTCTCTGGACATCGGGAGTAAGGCGGGTGGATCGTAACCGGCAGGCATATCAGCGCCTTCCTTGCGCCGTGTCTGCGACTACAATGGTGGCTGAGGTCAAACCGGTGGGCGCGTGAACGTCACGCTTGGGTCATCGGAGGCTCCCAGTGCGTCCGGAGAGCGTGACAAGTCGACAAACATGATCCTTGCCGAAATGCAAGCGGCGAAGGCGCAAACTTGGTGTAGTGCGCGGTACCGCTCGTTCGATCCGGTCAGCAACACATACCAGCCATTCACGGGAGGTCGGAAGCAGTGTCCCGGGCCAGAAACACAGTCGGCCAGCAACTCAGTCCGAAATTCTGCGATCGCCCAGTTCTGAGTACCCGTCAACGCGTGCCTTGAATACGGCACAGTCTGATGGTGGAAAGGCCGGCGAGCCATGATTCCAACACAACCCACTAACACAAACCGAGATGAGCGTGGCTACGGTGCTGTCGATCCGACGGTTGAGGTGACTGCAGATATGGCGCTCAACTCGCCCGGATGCTCGCCATGTCCGAGGCGCTGAGTATCCGGTAGGCTCCATGTAACTTCAAACGTCGAATCGCCAACAGCGCGCTCAAAAGACAGTAGAAGCAATGACTGCGAACATGATGAGGAGGTCTACGGCTCGAGTTGCTTCAACAGCTTGATCTGCGCGATAGAATTCTGCAAAACGGCTATTCTCTCCGGACCCGCCCTAAGCGAAATCGCCTATCATGCATGACCGGAAGACGATCTCAGGTTCACCTTCCTCTCCGACGACCGGATCGCCCTCTCGCTTCCATACGACGACGCCGGCGTGCCGCTCATCCAAATCTTCGGCTTCCTTGATGGCCGCCTTTTCAGTCGCCGCGGGGCGCGGTTCGAAAGCTCTAACGGGCTGGTCGCGGTCATCGAGATCGAATGCCAAGACATAGATTGAGACGAAGGTTCCGGGCATTCTACAAGCTCCTAAACGCCGCAACGTCCTTTTGACCACTTTGTTTCGCCAGAGCATAAAGGCTCTGGCCGGATTTGCTATTTGTCGACTGCCAGTCTTTGCTGCCGCTTAACATCACTCATCGCGTTCAGCTGATCAAGGAGATATCGCTCCACGTCGCCCCCGCAAGCCTCCTTGATCTCCGCGACGGAGAACCCGTCGGCTCTGGCGCTCTCTACCAAGACTTTCGCTTGGTCGCGAAAATCGGCCTTGTCGTCGTGCAGAGCCGGAGAGCGAATGATTTCCTGTATTCGATCATCTAGCCAATCGGCGATAGCAGTCATGTTCTTTTCCTTTCTGACACAGGTCTAGGTCGGACTGGAGATTCAACATTGGTTTTGCTGCTGGGATGGTCAAGGCGCCAGACATTCATCGCAAATACCGCAGCGATCCTCGTCCATCATGGAGCGCGGACGTCGGCGACAACAACAGGCGCAAATGGCCGTTTCGCTTCCAGCGATGTGCTCCGGCGGCATGATTTCCAGGTCGGCATCCGGAAACGTGTCACTCGCTAAGTCGTCCATCTCGATGCTCCCAAGTCGAGGATTGGGAATCGAAATAGGATGAGATTTGCGACGAACAAGACGCCATCAAAATCGCTCGAAAAATTTCCCCATGAGGTCTTGAACGGCGAAACCTGAGAAACCAAATCGATCGGCGCCGACGGCCCAGTGAGGGGTCGGCTGACCGAGGAGGCGGATATACCGCTTCCTTCCATGTTGCTTTACGGAGGATATGGTTATGAGAACTGAACTTGATTTCGCCCCGCTGTACCGTTCGAGCATCGGCTTCGACCGCGTGTTCAATCTGCTCAGCAATACGCAGCGCCTCAACGCAATATACTTGGCCTGCCTATGACATCGTCAAGACCAGCGAAGACGACTATCGTATCACGATGGCGGTGGCGGGTTTTAGCGAGGGCGATCTCGATATCACCCAGGAGCGCAACGTCTTGGTTATCAGAGGCGGCAAATCCGAAGAGCTGCAGGGCGAATATCTCCACCGCGGCATTGCCGGTCGTTCGTTCGAGCGGAGGTTCGAGCTTGCTGACCACGTCAGGGTGGAAGGTGCCAATCTTCGCCACGGGCTGCTGACGATTAGCTTGAAGCGCGAGGTGCCGGAGGCGATGAAGCCCCGTAAGGTCGAGATCGGCCATGGATCGTCCAACAGCGAACCGCTTCGGTTGGAAACCGACCGTCAGGTCGCCTGAGCAAGAACGCGGCAGTCGGCGAGGTCATTCGCTTGATAGCCCTCATATCATGAAAGGATGACGTTCGACCGAAAGGTCTCGGATCAACCACAGTACGGCCGGCCTCATCGGGGTCGGCTACCCCTCTCATGCAGAGCACAGAAGGAGGTTCCAATGTTACTCGCTCTGTTCAATAAACCGCTCTATGCGCAACGCCGGTATTTCGTACAAGAAATCACCGGGATCGATGACGTGTTCGACTTTCTGGATGAGTGGCCGCAGGAAAAGCGCAACCTGGCTTATGAGACCCTTGTCCGATACTGTCGCGAGGCGGCAAACGGTCGCTGGCCGATCGACGCGGTTCGCGAGAACTTTCGCGTGTTTCTGAAACAGAATGGTAAACTGGCAGAACTGGAAGATGTCCCGCCGCATCTCCGGCGTCACGCTAATGCCAAGATTAGCGGAATGTAAATGCTGTCTATCTCTGTGGTGCGGGAATGACACCGGCACCTTGATTATCATCGCCTAAAACACACCTATCGCGGTCAAATCCTTGTCTTCGGAGGAAAGATAGCAGCGCAACCTTACACCGCCGATGATCCTGAAACCCGCCTTGCGCCGTTCGACTTTGCCTTCGAAAACGCCCTGATCGGCATCGCCCTGGTGGACCTTGAGGGGCGCATCATCAGAAGCAATGCGGCGTTCGCCAAGGTGCTGTCACTTCCTACCCAGGAGGTGCTTAGAACGCATTTTAAGGATTTTACCCATCCGGATGATATCGAGGCGGATCTGACCCTCGACAGGTGCTGCAGGGGAAGCGGGAAGGTTACACGGTCGAAAAGCGGCACTTGCGGCCGTTTGGAGAGATCGTACATGTCCTCATCCACGTGGTCGCCATACGCAACGCCGACGGCAAGGTCGTGCGGTTCATATCTCAAATTGAGGACATCACTCGCCACAAGCAGCATGAGCGGCACCTTGCGGAGCGGGCAGCGCTACTTGAGCTGGCAATCGAAGCCGTTCGTGGAGGGTTTTGGCAGATGGACATCCTGACCGGCATGTTCGAGACGTCGGACCGGCTGACTCAGTTCATAGGTGGGCCGACCGCCGCGCGGCTGGATCTGGAGCGTTACGTCAATAGGGTCAATGTAAACGACGGCGCCCAGGCGAGCACCTTACCTGTACGCCGCGACCTCAATTCCCCCAAAGAATGATTGTGGCAACAGGTCGAGGCCACGTTCAGAGCGGGTTGAGCTCAGGTTTTCCTTCGGATCGAGTGGAATTCACGTCTCGCGAGACGGTGAAACTCCAGTAAGCCATCAAGATTCTGCTTCCCGAGAAGCTCGTTTGCTCGGGCTCCGCTTGTCGAAGGATCGAGCCATTACTCGTACGCTGCAGGATCGAGGATAGGCGGATGGCTGTCGTGCAGCCTGTTCATCAGCTCTGCCGCCGGCATCGTGACGATCGTGCAGCTGGTGATTCCAAGCTTGTCATGATGCGCCCACAGACCGGCAAATGAGAATGGCGTGCCACCCGGCTGGTAGATCTGCCATGGGTCCTTTTTGCCGTCATCGGAATTGACGGTCCATTCGTAGAACCCGTCAGCCGGATCCAAGCATCGTTTCGACTTGAACGCGTTCCGAAAGGCTGGTGACGTCCCGATCGTTTCGATCCGCGCATTGAACATCGCGCCTTTCGGCAGTTCTTTGACCCAGAAGGGCACCAGCCACCAGCAAGCGGTCTCCGCTTTCTGATGGCCGTCGGCATCGGTGTGAACGATCAGCACGTCTTGTGTCGGGGCTATGTTGAAGCGAGCCTGAGTGTTTCGACCTCCTCGACAGGCAGCTCGTAGAGATCGAGAAGAGCCGGCCACTCATGCTCGAACGCAAACCTTCCGCACATCGGGTCATCCTCTCCTTAAGGTCGAGCGGTCTCGAGCAAGGTCGCGATTGGCGTTCATGGATCGGCCAGTTCCACCATGGCCGAAGCTACCTCTTCAGGATTCCCGCCCGCTTTGACAGCCGCCGTTGCGACATCCGCAAACGCGCCGGCCATCGCTTCCTGACATTGCAGAAAGCGATCGGGATGCTTGTCGGTCGTAGGCGGCAATACGCGTTTCATAGCCATGAGATGTCGTCTGCCAGTCACCAGTCAAGGCACTGAAGAAGCAGAATTCGCGGCGCATCCTGTGGCGGAACTTTTCAGCCGTGACAGGGGTTCGGCAGGTAGAGGAGATAGGACGATGACCGACCCAAAAGACCACCCTGAACAGGATCCAGCGGAAGGATCACGTGAGACGATCGAGCGCGATTTGCAGCGGCAACACGAGAAAGCTGGCGAGGCCAAGATCGCGCCCCGCGAGGACCAGGCAAAAAACGGACAGGCCGGCGCAGAGGCGGCAGAGCCGTCGCCAGGCAGCTGAGGACGTGCCGTAACAATCGGGAGAGATCAGTTTGCGCGACGAGGACCGACCGAACAGCAGAATAATTCGTATTGCGGCGATCGCCATGGGGGTTGTTGTCGCGGCGGTGGCGGCGGGCTACCTGCTTGGCCCGGCATCAGATCCTCGGACGACCGCATCCGTATCGGCGCCTGTACATAGCGAGCCAGAGAACCTTGCGGCACCACCCAACCCGTCGGGCGGATCAAAACCCTAAATAGAACGCGCCATCTTTTGAACCATTCTCGATAGGACGTGGCGAGCTTCCGATTGTAATCCGGCTCGCCGTCGCTCTACCAAACGGGGCCACGTTCTCCAAGGCCAATTTTCGCGGCGTCCACGCGCTGGCGGGCAAGCTTCACTCCTTCGGCGTCGCCCTTGGCAGCCTTGACTGCCCTTCGTACATCCATCAGCTCCGAGACCAAAGCATCTCTTTTGGATTCTGCAAGCTGGGGATTGCTGAGCGTCCAAAGCCGTCCTCGCACAACCATATACCGGCCGTCCCGCGTCTGAGGGAATGGCTTGGGTTCGTTGCTCAAACACGATCCAGTGTATGAATGTTCTGGCCTCGCACTCCATGTGATTGTCGGGCGGCGATCACATCGCTTTCGCGCACCCAGACTTTGCCGTCTACATCATCGCCACGTCGAATGGCTGCAGCCGCAAGGTCGCGATAGAATTCGGCATAGCGGACTAGCCGTCTCAGCGATTTCTCCGGCGGAGGCGCGGTCACCCTCATCGCTTCGCAGGTGACGATGACCAGCCATACGGTCGAACCATCTGTCACGGCGATCTGCCCGTTTTCGAAATAGATAAACGGTGCGGGTTCACACAGACGGATCTCGGTTTCCTGCATGTCAGCTTACTTTCTTCTTTTTGAGATCCGCTTCGACGCTCTTGCGCAAAGCGTCCATTATGTTCACGACATTCGACGCTGGCGCAGCATCCGCCTTTTTGCCCTTCGCGGCCTTCTTCGGCTTGAGCTGCTTCTTCTTCTGCTCAATCAGAGCAAGGAGTGCATCCTGGATCGGATCGCTGACCATATTAGGCGACCAGCGCGCGGTCTTCTGCTTGATCAGCTTCTGGACAAACGGAATGAGATCCTTGTCAGCCTCAGCTTCGATATCCTCAAAGTAGTTCTCTTCAGGCCGAACTTCGTCGCCAAATCGCAACGACCACAGGACGATGCCGTCATCGCGAGGTTCGAGGACCACGGCCCGCTCGCGGCGGCCGATAACAAGCTTCGAAATGCCGACGACCTTGTCGGCCTTCATCGCATCCCGGATCACAGCAAACGCTTCGTGTCCGACCGGATCGTCTGGCATCAGGTAGTGGGGCTTTTCCAGATAGACCCACTCGATGCTGTCAGCCGGTGCGAACTTATCGATATCAATCGTTTTCACCGTGTCGAGGGCGACGGCGTCGAGATCGTCGTCGGTCAGGATGACGTAGTCGTTTTCGCCGCGAGCATAGCCCTTGGCCTCATTGTCGTCCTTCACCGGCTTGCCGGTCACAGAGTCGATATACTGCGAGACGACGCGGTTACCGGTCTCCCTGTTCAGCGTATGAAACCGGACTTTCTCCGCTTCTGACGTCGCCGGCATCATCGAGACCGGGCAGGTAACGAGCGACAGTTTCAGATAGCCTTTCCAATAGGGGCGAAGTGCCATGATCTCGTCTCCTCACCCGGCCTTGCGCTGCGGGGCAGCTTTCGAAGAGGCGGTCTTTGATGCCGCCCCGCGCGCGGCGCGCTGCCGGCCAGCACCTGTGTTGGCGTTGGCGGCAGTGCGTTTCGGTTTGTCGTCTTTGGTTTTGCCGAGACCAGCGCTTTCGCGCAGTGCCGCGAGCAGGTCATTCGGCTGGGACACCTCGACCTTCTTGCGGCTCGGCAGTGCCTTGCCTTCGATCTTCGCTTTTACCAGCTCCGCCAGCGCCGCCTCGTAACGGTCATCAAAGGCCGCGGGATCGAAATCGCCCTTCTTCGTCGAGATGATGTGCTTGGCAAGATCCAGCATTTCCCCCTGGATCTTGATCTTCGGCATCTCCTCAAACGCCTTCTTCGAAGAGCGAACCTCGTAATTGTAGTTCAGCGTGGTCGCGATGAGGCCCTTGCCATGTGGGCGAATGAGAACGGTGCGCATCCGTCGAAACAGAACCGTCCTGGCGATTGCAGCGACCTTGGACTTGCGCATGCCGTCTCTCAAGGCGGCGAACGCATCCGTGCCCATCTTGTCGGGCGTGAGGTAATACGGCTTGTCGAAGTAGACATCGTCGACATCGGAGCAGGGAATGAAGGCTTCGACCTCCAGTGTCTTGTTGCTCTCAGGCATAGTGGCCGCCACCTCATCAGGATCGATGATGATGTATTGGCCGTTTTCGATCTCGAAGCCTTTGGTCTGGGCTTCCTTCGGTACCGGCTCTTCCGTGTCGCTGTCGATGAATACTCGATTGACGCGGTTTCCGGTCGCGGTGTTGATCGTATTGAAGGTGATCCGCTCCGAGGTCGAGGCCGCTGTGTAAAGCGCCACGCCACACGACACCTCACCGAACTTGATGAAACCTTTCCATTGAGCACGCTGACCGGCCATATCGAACTCCTCTCACAGGACGCAACCTATGCGATTCAACTGCGTCATCGGCGACTCAGTTCCGATTCGAAAAATGAATCATTTTCAATGGTTTGATTCAATTTTCTCCTGCAACCATGAGATTCAAATCAAGCCTATGGATTCGATGCATCTTTTCGGGCGCGCGCGAGTTATTCGCTTATCGCAACCGAAGGAGAATTCAGATGTCGAAGAGAGAGCTGATCGATACCGGGACCGACAAGCGCTACGTCCGCCGGGACGAGAAGGGCCAGTTCAAGGAGAGCGTCGATGTCGGCCGATCGCTCTCAGCCGACAAACGACAGAAGGCCAAGACGGTCGCGAAATCCGGCGAGGGCGACAAGGGCGACCATCGTCCCGCAAAACATTGAGGGCATCACCATGACCGGTATCGCCGGCGACCTTCGCCTCAAGCTCGAACAGCTCGTTGACCACTACGTAACCGCAGGCTCGGAAACGCCTGTGGTTATCGCAGCCATGGAGAAGGAGCTGACAGATATGCGGCGCGCATACAGCCAGGATCCGGATCCTGCCGATGCTCCGGGTGAGCTTGACGAATCAGCGAATGATTGGCCGGCGGCGACCTGACCGCTTGGTGTCGATATGCGATTTGAGCATGGCTGTTCTGTTGCATTGCATATTTCGCAACACCATTGTGCCGCCACTGAGCGAGTAACTATGTTATAGAGTGGGGAAAGCAATGGACACCAGTACTCCAGCATGACCAAGCGGCATGTGCCGGCGTCCCAGCTGCTGGGTGAATACCCTGAAGCCGACCTTGCTGCGCGACGCCGTCCGCGAAGCCGTTCAGGTTCGCGCTCCTCAGGCCATACCGACCCATGAGCAATGACTGGTCACCCATCGGATCTACACCCGCAATCAAGGAGTTTTCGTCGATATATCCGATCGTTTTCGGGGTCGAGAACGCGCTGCGGTCCGTTATGGCGGATTATCTGGAAGAAACGTTCGGGCGGATGGACTGGAGGACCCTGATCCGCGATGCGCGTGCGAATGGCCTTGATTACTGTCGAAGTCTGAATGCGAGCGACAGAAAAGGGAACTGACAACAATCAGAGAAGCCATGGAGACGTATAATGAGAAGCTCGGTTTAGGCTCCATTACCTGCATACCGGCGTGGGCACAGATCCATTGATCTTACGGCGGTTCGGGTAAGTCATTCCCATAAATGGGCATCTTCGCGCGCGTAATTTTCTGGCGTTTCCCCGTGCGCGAGATAACCGCGAGAATAGGTTGCAGCCACGCCCAGCACGCAACTCATCGGGTCGCGACCGAATGGAAACTTCTTCTCTCGGAAAGATATCTTGGCGACTTCTTCGGCGAAACGGCGCGCGAATTCTGATTGGGTCATATCGAGACATATATGCCTCGGCACCCGTACAATCTAGGGTGTGGGGCAACGTCAGCGATCCGGAGAGCGGGTCCGGACTGTCGTCCGGGAGCCTAATTTGCGTGCCGGAAAGATAAACTAAACGCAATCAGAAACCTGTTGAACGCTCCTTTACTACCGCGTTGAGAGAGAACGTCGATTTATTTTTTCTGCGTAAGAAAGTATATTTAGATTTATGACAGCAAATCACAAAAATGCAGCGAGAATTTTCGAAGCCGTTTCACATCCCGCTCGTCTCCAGGTGCTTACAGAGCTGTCTGAGCGCGATCTGATGGTGTTCGAGCTAGTTCAGCTTACTGGTCTTCAGCAATCACCATTATCTCAGCATCTTAGGCGGTTAAGAGACTTGAGGCTTGTCACCAGCCGCAAGAAGGGAAAGAACATCCAATACGCACTTACGCCAGGCATTGCGGAGAAGATCGTGTTGTTCACGCTCCGAAACTTTTCGACCTGACGCTGAGCGTGACCACTGCATCACGCCCATCGCGGAGAAAACCGCTTTCTGATTTGGACAAGTAACCGCAAGAGCCAGCTGCCCGTCTCGACACGGCAATGGAATTGTCTCAAATCAACCACTGCTGTTGGGGGACCAATCATTTTGAAGACAACGATCTTTATGCCGCTGCCTTCGAAGACGGTTGTTGTGCAGCGCGCATCGGTAAGTTCGTTACCGCAAATTCGTGCCTCGATCGAGACTCACTAGAGCTTGCAGCGTGGGTTGACGGCTTCGCATCGATAAATACGGCTGAACTCATTCCGCTGGAACGCATGGAAATTTGGCTGATGGGTTACGTGCCGCATTCGCAACCCAACGAGGCAGACATCGCCCATTTGCAACCATCGTATTCTCTATAACTATATTATTCTCTGTTTGCGCTGTGCAGACTTGGATGACGGATAGCTTCGGTGACGTCGACGGCAAGGCCCCGATCACCATGCCGCAGACTTGAACAGATCGTTTCTGCCTGAGAGGGGGGATCGCAAGCCCATGCACGCAGCCAAGCGTTAACTCGTGCCTCATTCCGTAGAGCCAACTGATTTCGGTATCTTTCAGTAATGCTTGCTGACCAGAGCTCCTGACCGTGTTCTAGATTTTGGTAGACTCCGTCTTATCAACGTGACGGATGAAGCACTCACGGTTCACGGACGAGCAGATCCTCGAGATATAGAAAGAGCAGAAGAGCGGCATGCGGACGGCTAATGTTTGCTGCAAGCACGGGATATCCTAGGCGGCCTTCTACAAATACAAGGTGGAGTATGGGGACTGGAGGTGTCAGGTGAACGCAAACCAAAGTCTTTGGGAGACGAGAATACAAAGACAGAAGGCGCTGCTGGCCGAGACTATGCTGGACAATTCCGTTCTGAAAGATGTCGCTTCAAAAAAGTAGTGACGCCCGATGTGAAGCGGGACGCAGTGCCTCATATCGCAAACAAGAAGCTGGTGCGTCTAAGCGCCGTCGTTTCGGCTATCGCCGCATTGACGTCATTCTGGCTCGGCAGAGCATCATCATGGACCTGGAAACTGCAGCGTCTCTCTCGCGAAGAGAGCTGACGGTGCGCGAACGTGGCGGACGCAAACGTGCTTTAGGACGAGAAGCCCTTCGCCCTCGCTTGGGTTTTGTCAGCGACGCCTTCACAGATGGTCGTCGCTTTCGGGGTCTGGCCTTTGTCGTCGACTTTTCCCGCGGATGCCTGTCGCTGGTCGAGGATTGGTCGCTCTCAAGCTGGCGTTTTGCGCGGGGACTCGATGCCGTCATCGCCCAACGAGAAACGCCACGCCGACCGATCCGGCCGGCGAGCAATTAAAAATCGTGAGGTGCAGTTCCATAAGTTATCTTATGCGATCTTTCTGTATGGATCGGCAGATTCCATTTTCAAATGCAACGAAGACAATAATGGCCATGGTTTCAGGAGGATGGAATGGCCCGCTCTTTTGTGCAGCTGAGTTTGGACGAACGCCGCATCATTTCGCGGATGTATGAGAAGAAGATCAGTCAGGCCGAGATCGCACGTACCCTCCGCCGCGACCGGTCGACGATCTGCCGGGAGCTGCGGCGGAATTTCTGGCACGACCGCGAAGTCCCTATTGCTGAAGGATACTGGCATGTCACAGCGCACGGAATGGCGTCTGACCGGCGGCGCAGATACCGCAAGCTTCTGCGTGATCCCAGCCTGTGTGCTGCCGTCATCGATCGCCTCAAGGACGGCTGGTCGCCGGAACAGATTTCTGGTCGATTGCGGCTTGCCAGTGGCGCAGCCGCTCGGTTGAGCCATGAGACAATCTACCAGTACGTCTATTCCCAGGAAGGTCAGGATCAGCAGCTGGGCCGGCATCTGCCTGAGCGACGCCGCAAGCGCCGATCGCGATACGCACGCAAACCCAGAAGCCTCGTCTTTCCAATGGAATGCGCCATTCGCAACAGGCCGGAAGCGATCAATTCGCGAAGCGAGTTCGGTCACTGGGAAGCAGATCTGATGATCTTCAGGAAGGAGCACGGTGCCGCCAACATCACGACCGTCGTCGAGCGCAAGAGCCGCTATACCCTGCTGTTTCGCAACAACGACAGGCGATCGAAGCCAATCATGAGCCAGTTGATCCGCCATCTGGCGCCCCTGCCCGCGCTGGCCCGCCAGAGCCTGACATTCGATCGAGGGCTGGAATTCGTCTCATGGCGCGAGTTGGAGCACGGCATGGGAACGGCAGCCTGGTTTTGCGATCCGCAGGCGCCTTGGCAGAAAGGGACGGTGGAGAACACCAACAAGCGCGTCCGCCGTTACCTGCCACCGGAAACGATTGTGCTTGAGGTCAGCAATCAGGAGATCCGCTCTCTATGTGACCGACTGAATGACACGCCGCGCAAGTGCTTAGGGTTTCAGACGCCGAAAGAGATGTTCGGCCGACATCTATTGGCTCTTGAACGGCAATGCGTGTAGATTTTCGAGCAGCGTTGCATTCAAGCTGGAACCAGCATCGGTACATTCTATTTCCAAGTGCGACATGCCTGTCGCTTCCAACAAAATGATTCCCTAACCCGCCTCTGGGAAATCTAGTTTGGAAATTCCAGGATAAATTTCCCCAGCGCACCCCAATGTGGCGCTCCATCCACGACCCTCAGACTGGTTATGGATGCGTCAGTCCGATCCACGGAATGAGGAATTCAGTGGCGAGCTCAGCAGCCTGCAACACATCAAGGATGCCATGAGCGAGAAAGAAGAACGGGAAAGTAACTCCCGACCGATCTCAAACCCCAATCGCAAACAACCTTGCGATCGCGTTCGTGCAGTCGCCAGTGCCCTCGTCGATCTGGTTCCAGGATGTGATCACCAACAAGACGGACGAGCACTCCCAGACGCTCTCTGACTTCAAGTCTCAGTTCAAAATCGCAGATTCGTTCACCGTCATAGCAGACAGTGAGGCCCAGGCTTTTGAAAAGCTGTACTCAGCACACAAAGCTGGGATCAAATCCAACGGGCCCTGGTTCTCCGAGAGTATGTTTCCGCCGGATGTCTTTCCGTACTGTTGATTTCCACTGAGAGCTGACCCGGCGTTTCCACCGAGAAGTGACCCGCCTTTAGGTATCGTTTGTGGTGGTCGTAGTGGTCAAGGTCTTGCGTTTCTCCTTCGTTGTTTTGGGCTCATGCGCAGAGCTGTTCTTGAAGCGGAAGCTGTCATTTCCGGTTTCAAGGATGTGGCAATGATGGGTAAGCCGGTCGAGCAATGCCGTGGTCATCTTGGCATCACCGAAGACGCTGGCCCATTCGCTGAAGCTGAGGTTGGTCGTGATGATGACGCTGGTCCGCTCGTAGAGCTTGCTCAGCAGATGGAACAGCATCGCACCGCCTGACGCGCTGAACGGCAAGTACCCAAGCTCATCGAGGATGACGAGATCAGAGTGGACGAGGCGGTTGGCGATCTGGCCGGAGCGCCCTTGCCCCTTTTCCTGTTCCAGCGCGTTGACCAGCTCGACCGTCGAGAAGAACCGGACCCGCTTATGGTGGTGCTCGATGGCTTGGACACCGATCGCCGTAGCAATGTGCGTCTTGCCCGTGCCGGGACCGCCGACCAGGACGATGTTGTTGGCGTCGTTGAGGAAGTCGCAGCCATGGAGTTGCTGCACGAGCGCCTCGTTGATCTCGCTGCTGGCGAAGTCGAAGCCGTTCAGATCACGATAGGCCGGGAAGCGTGCCGTCTTGAGTTGATATGCCGTCGATCGGACCTCTCGTTCGGCCGTTTCCGCCTTGAGAAGCTGGGACAGGATTGGAATGGCAGCCTCGAACGCCGGCGATCCCTGTTCGGTCAGATCACCGACGGCGTGGGCCATTCCGTGCATCTTCAGTTGCCGCAGCATGATGACGATCGCGCCGCTTGCCGGGTTATGACGCATGGCGAACCTCCGTCTTTCTCAAGGTATCGTATCGTTCGACATTGGCCTTGGGCTCGTTGGTGAGCGTCAGGGCCTGAGGTGCGTCGAGGGTCGGCGGCGTGAAGGTTTTTCCGTCGACGAGGCGATGCAGCAGGTTCAGGACATGCGTCTTCGTCGGCACACCAGACTTTAGCGCCATGTCGACGCCCGAGAGCACTGCCTGTTCGTCGTGCTGAAGAACGAGTGCCAGGATATCGACCATCTCGCGGTCGCCACCTGGCTTCTTGAGCAGATATTGTTGCAATGTCCGGAATGCCTCGGGAAGCTCGACGAATGGAGCACCGTTGCGAAGAGCACCTGCCTTTCGCTGCACCACCGCCAGATAATGCCGCCAGTCGTAAATGGTCTGTCCCGGCCGGTCATGGGAACGATCGATGACGCGACGGTGCTCGCAAACGATCTGACCTTCCGCCGCGACGACAACACGATCTGGGTAGACGCGAAGGCTTACCGGTCGATTGGCGAAGGATGCCGGAACGCTGTAGCGGTTGCGCTCCAGATGCACGAGGCAGGTAGGTGTGACCCGCTTCGTGTATTCGACAAACCCGTCGAACGGCCTGGAAACGGGCATGAGGGCTGGAGCCTCCTCAGCTCAGATGTCGGCGATAGTGCCACGCATCTGGCCATGCGGTGTCTTCGCCCAGAACTCCTTGCACCGAAGCTCAAGCCAATCATTCAGGGCTTCCAATGATGGAAAGCGAGGGATCGGTTGAAAGAAGCGATGACGGGCATCCTGAACGTTCTTCTCGACCTGTCCCTTTTCCCATCCGGACGCTGGATTGCAAAACTCGGGCTCGAACACATAATGGCTGGCCATGGCCATGAAGCGCACGTTGACGTCTCGCTCTTTGCCACGGCCGACCTTGTCGATTGCAGTCTTCATGTTGTCGTAGATGCCGCGGCCGGGGATGCCTCCGAACACGCAGAATGCATGATTGTGGGCATCAAACAGCATCTCGTGCGTCTGCAGAAGATAGGCCCGGACGATGAAGGCCCTGGAGTAGCTCAGCTTCGTATGAGCGACTTGGAGCTTGGTGCGCTCATTGCCGATGATCGCCCAATCTTCCGACCAGTCAAACTGGAAGGCTTCACCAGGCTCGAACGCCAAGGGGACAAACGTGCCACGGCCGGTCGTCTGCAATTCCCTCTGACGATCATCCCGCCATTCCCGAGCGAATGCCGCAACCCGATTGTATGACCCCTCGTAGCCGAGGCTCACCAGATCGGCATGCAACTGCTTCATCGTTCGCTTCTGCTTGCGGCCCTTCTTGGATTCCGTCTTCAGCCAGGCAGCCAACCGATCCGCAAATGGATCAAGCTTGCTCGGCCGATCAGGGACCTTGAACTTAGGCTCCACGCCGCCGGCGCGCAGGTATTTGCGGATGGTATTCCGGGACAGGCCGGTCCTGCGGCAAATCTCCCGGATCGAGAGATGGTCTCGAAAATACCAGCGTCGGATCACGCTCAGTAATGCCATGTCGATCACTCCAGAGCCCCCGCTGAAAACACGCGAGAGACGGTTGAAACATGGGTCAATTCTCAATGGAAATATCGGGCTGCGCCGGGTCAGCTCTCAGTGGAAATCAACACACATGCGCTCTGCTCGCGTCAGACAAAAAAGCTATGCACTCAGAACGGAGGCTCTTTTGGGCAGCCGCCAGTTGGGACGGGGAAAGTGGCAGGTGTAGCCGTTGGGGATGCGTTCGAGATAATCCTGATGTTCCGGTTCGGCTTCCCAGAACTCTTCAACAGGCACCACCTCGGTCACCACCTTGCCCGGCCAAATTCCGGAGGCATCGACGTCCGCAATGGTGTCAGCCGCGACCTGCTTTTGATTGTCCGATGTGTAAAAAATCGCCGAACGATAGCTTGTCCCGATATCGTTGCCCTGGCGGTTCAAGGTGCTTGGGTCGTGGATCTGAAAAAAGAACTCAAGAAGGTCGCGGAAGCTGGTCTTAGCCGGATCGAAGTTGATCTCAATCGCCTCGGCGTGGCCTTCGTGATTTCGATAGGTAGCGTTTTCAACGAAGCCTCCAGTGTACCCGACCCGGGTCGAAACGACACCAGGGAGTTTCCGGATCAGATCCTGCATTCCCCAAAAGCAGCCACCAGCTAAAACAGCGCGTTCTGTCGTCATGTCAAATCTCCGAGTGAAAATTCTGACGAGAATATGGGTTGTGCCGAGGCCTTCCGCCAGTGCTATGAGGTGTTGGCAACGACTTGCTCAAAATACGGAACTATCCCTCGCTGCTGGCGGTTCAGTCATCGTCAAACAGGAGACCTCAATGAAACACGCAGATCATGCTCGACTGACCACCACAGAACTCGTCTCATCCGTCCTTGAACGCGCGATCCGTGTATGGAGCAGACAACAATAAACTAGGTAAGGTCGACCATGTCCACGGGGCTGGAACCAATAGCACGGCATCGATGCCGTCGCCGGAGCGAAAAACCCACAGACGCTCTCCCGTTTCATCCTCGATAACGAAGTAGTCGCGAACCGCGACCCACTCGGAAGATCGCTCCCACCACTCGCCAAAAATCCGCTCGGGGCCGTCTGCGTTCTTGACCTTTCTGCGCTTGCCTCTCCAAGTGACGCTGACCGGGGGGTGGTCAGGCATCAGCGCAATGACGTCAGCGAGTTCCGGCCGAGCGAGCAAGCGGACTGGCCTTCGCCAACGGGCAGTCCAGGAGAACTCAACGTCTTCAGCTGTAGCCGCAATTTGACGAACACTCCGCTCAGGCACGTCGGAGGCGACCGGGGCCAAGCGGTAAACCCGCTGGCCGCGATTACCGAAAATGTCGATCAGAGGGGTGATATCTTCCTCTTCTTCTTCGACGAGAGATGAGGTCCGTTGGCTCTCTTCGAGGACTTCGGACATGACCGCGACGAGAACGAGCTTTTCGATGCCAAAGCCAGGTTCGATTTTTTCGGTTCGGTCCTTGAACAGCTTTGTCAACCAAGCGACGTCACGAGCGGGCTTGGCGGTTCCCGCTCGAATGGATTGATTAGTGTTATCAACCTTATGGACGATCAGGTCTGTACGCCGAACGCCAAGGCCACGCCGCTCCAGTTCTTCACAGAGCTGAATCACCAAGCGTCCAACGTATTTGTTGATGGTCTCGGCAGCACCAATGGGCTCGGAGAACGATCGGCTTACCTCGATCTGATCGGGAGTACGAATGGGTTCGATTGGTTCCGGCACTCGGCCGAACATTTGATCCAACCGTCGCCCGATTTCCGGCCCAAAGCGAAGCGCAAGCGGAGCACGCGGCGTTGCCGATAGCTCGCCGACCGTCTTGAAGCCCAAGGTCCGTAGATCACCGACGATTTTTTCCGGCAAGCGGAGCATGGAAATCGATAACCGCTCCACTGCGCGGACCACCTGACCAGGCGGCACTATAATGACTTGGCGATCGGTGGACCGTGCGCAAGCATGAGCGGCACCCCAGGTATCAGCGACAGCGACCCGAGCGGTCAGTCCCTTTGCAAGAAAAAGGTTGACGATGCCAGTGAGCATTGATTGCTCGCCGCCGCGCAGGTGATCCGCACCCTCAGTATCCATGACGATTCCGTCAGGTAGGTCCATCGCGACAATGGGCGAATACTGCGTCAGCGCCCAGTGCGACAACCTTTCCAGGGCCAAATTATATGCGTCCAGGTCGGCATCGATCAGCATCAGACCTTGGAAAAGTGCTTGGGCTTTGGCGGCAGGCATCCCAACCCGCACTCCGGCTGCCCGAGCGGCGGCATCGGCAGCCGATACCCAACGCTTTGATCCACTCTTCGCAATGACGGCCATAGCTTGCTCAACCGGAATTGATGGATCGGCGCGACGTATCCAATCCGTGGCCAGATTCGGCAGCTAAATGGATACGACCCTTGTCATCACATGCTCCTACGCAATACTCCGCACACTCCCCCGCCTTCACTCTCATCAACTCTAAGAACCAGCGGGGTCTTCCCACGCCCGGCACCGGCAACGCTTCGCTACCAAGGACACTGATCCGCCAGCGGGTCGTTGACGCCGTCGGCTGACCGAAGTCATTTGCCTCTGTCTGCCTCCGCCAACGCCTCACAACGAGACCCATAGTTCCTTTCTTCTCGGCAGCGAGCTGCAGTCGCCGGGAAGCCGTCATCGGAAGACGCACGAGTTCGGCAATAACGGCTCCAAGCCCGCCGTACGCAAGCGCTTCCTCCATGCTTGCCAAGACCTCCTCTTCCCGGTCCGATTCCACGAAGATGACCCGATTGGGATTCAATCCCGCTTGGGCTATGGCGGGAAAAAACAGGTCAGGGCGCGTTAGGCACCACACGATCTTTCCCTTCGTGCGAGCTGCAATTCCGGCTGCGAACAATGCGGCCGCTGCGCCATCAATGGTTCCACCGCCCCCGCCCGCAAATTCATGAATGGCGCCGTAAGCTAGTCCGCCGCCCGGCAGACGCGTGTCGATCTCGGGCACTCCGAAAGGCAAAGAACACTCTGGATAATATTTTATTTGTGGCCCAGGTGGTCGGTGAAGCTCCCCCTGAAGCAGACTTCTTCACATGGGATGTGCCGGAGAATATTCTTTACGCAGACGGTGCGCTCGCCAATCTCTTCGGCTTGAACCCAGTCGTAGCGTCACAGGGTCTGCCGATTGAGTCATATTTGGACCGGGTGCACCAAGAAGATCGGCCTCAACTGGCGAAGACGATCCGCGACAGCATCGTGACAGACAGGCCGCAAAATGAGACCTATCGGGTTATGAACGCAGAGGGGCACTACGCCTTCGTCACGGGTTACGGTCGTGGCTTCCGAAACAAGGACGGAGATATCATCCGCTATGTGGGGATTGTTGTGCCTATCAACGCGCCGATGTCTCCGTCAAAGCACACCCACTAGAGTTCACTGACCCGTTTCGATGAGGTTTGTTTTTGGTTTGTCTTCTGGAGCACTTCGCTCGATCGATTTCAGGCTATTCAGAATGGTGCGAACACCTGCGTGGTTCGTCGAATAATAAACATTCTGAGCATCTCGACGAGTAACCACTAATTGCTCGTTCCGAAGCCTTGCCAAATGCTGTGACAGGGCTGACTGGCTCAGTCCCACCTTTTTAGCCAGATCACCGACGCCAACTTCCTGCTCAGAGATGATTTGCATGATCTGGAGCCTCTTATGATTGGCAAGCGCCGATAGCAGTTTCGAGTGAATTTCTAGCGCGTCCTTGGAGCGCAAAACGATCATCCTGACATGAGAATCAACTAATGTAGAAGCAACCCATAGATCATTTATCTCTATATTAAAGCGGCATTTTTTAGTCACGCGCGTGACTACACTTATCCCCCGCCGGATAGGTGGCCCCACCTAACGGATAAAATCGTCGAGTGGTCTTCTCGCCAAGATGACGCACCAAGTGAATTCGCATCAGAAAAGTTCGGTGGCAGCAGCTTCCTGCAAAATCACGCCTCGCGATAAGGCGGGACCACATCGCAAGTGTAGCCGACATACAAGCCTGACCCGACCTCGGCACAACAAGGAACGCCAGTCGCGACGTTACAATCAATCGCTGTTCTTTGCCGCCGAGATAATAGCTGCCTTGTCGATCTCTTCGGGTCTCAATCGGGCCTCTCAGAGAGGCTCACTCGATTCACCCAAGATTTCGATTGAGACCATGTTCATCGGCGGACAGGGCAGTCCGTCTGCGGTGACATCCGTCAGCATACGAGCCGCCTCAATCTTTGCCTCGTCGAGCGAAGCGAAGTCGCCCTCACCCTCGGTGACGCTTCCGTCGCGCTCTAAGATTTCGAAATAGAACTTTGGCATTAGAAAATCTCAGCCTCGTCCTGCATTGCTCTCGTCGCCATCACCTGCGGCGGGCCAATCGTTCGCTGGCTCCTGAACTTGTTCATTTTCAACCAGACCGGTGCTGGTTGGCGGAGACACCCCGCCGCCACGATCAGCTGACCATGTCTGAGGGCTATTACCGTGGGACGCCTCATGCTCGGCTTCTCGCCAATGACGATCTTGTTGCCCTTCAGGTCGGCCCTCAGCTTCCCACTTGGCGTGTGCGAGCTTACGAATTTGCTCTAGATCCATAGATTACTCCTCTTCGTTACAGCCGAACAAATTTCGCGAAAGTCGGTTCCCGATAGTGTGAGGAGCAAGTTCGCTCCGTCCATCTGTACGGTAGCGGACATTGATGTGCGGCGGCCGCGCCCCAAATTCGAGACCTCATTCGCAGAGGAAGACTTCTTGGAAGATCGAGACGCTTGGGTTACCCGAAGAGCTTATGAAATATGGGAGCATGCTGGCCGACCAGATGGTGCTGATCAAGCGCATTGGCAGCGAGCGCTTGAGGAGTGGAATGCTCAGACCCACCAAAAGCTCACCGATGCGGCAAGGTGGGATGATGAGGAGGAAGAATGGTGAAGCAGGTTCACCCAGCCTCCTCAAAAATCCCAGGATCGTGCCGATCCAGTTCCTGGTCTCCAAGAAGATATTGAACCAGATTTTCGTTGACCCACTCTGGCTCTTCGAGATGGAGCCAGTGGGTCGCATTTCGGTGAGTGATCATGCTGCCGTTCGCGCATTGAAGCAGGCTTGCCTCCGCCAACTTGTAATCAAGGGCAGTGTCCTTGCATCCCCAGATGATAAGCGTTGGCGGCACGATCCTACCCAGTATGGTTGGTCTTCGACGGACTAGCGCTCGGTAATAGCTCCCAGCCTTCCTGGCCGTTGCCATTCGGTCTGGTATGCGTTCAGTTCCGCAAATGTAAACGTCCCTGCCCTCGCAGTTTGGGAAAGGGCCGTTCGGAGGATCTTGAACGACATAGCCGCCAACATGCGCTCAGGCAGCAATGGGAGCTGAAAAAATCCGATGTAGCTGCTTTTCAAGATCTGGGTCGGGCGCTCCTTTAAAACAGTTTGGACGATGTCGAGATGAGGGGCGTTCAAAACCACGAGCCGATGAACCAACACCGGATGTCGAGCTGCGAGTGTCCACGCGATAATGCCGCCCCAGTCGAGCCCAACAAGATTGAACCGGCCCACCCGTAATGCCGCTGCCAACTCGACAACATCCGAGACTAGCTTTTCGACCGTATAGTTCTTCCATCCGGGCAGCGCGGAACTTTGCCTATATCCGCGCAGATCTGGGGCGATCACACGGAAGCCTACCTCAGCCAGAGCGGATATCTGATTTCGCCAAGCCCACCAGAATTCGGGAAACCCATGGAGCAACAGGATCGGCTCTCCATCAGACCGACCCGCCTCCATCACATGCAATTCAATGCCATTGATTTCTACGATGCGTTCGGTCTGCTCATGAGGCATGTCGATCCCCTGGGCTGTAATTGCAACTCCAACAGAAGGAAGGACCTCTCGTTCCACGGCAGATAGCCCGGGACGGGCGAATACTCGGCGAGTATCATTAATATCACAGGTCCCCGCCGTGGTCCCTAGGCGCGGAGCCATCCTACACTCAATCTATCAGCTGCCTCACCGCCATCGACGCTCGGTACGGTAGTGTACATGCCGTGATCGTGTGGAACTGACCAGATCGCTATTGGTTGTTCGATGCGACAAGGGGGCTCGAATGCGCTTTGACACAGGTCTGCTCCGTACTGGAGACGGCAGAAAAGATCCGGCATTTATCATTAGCCGCCCCTCCAAGCTGGAAGAAGGCTCGGCCTCTTTGAAACCTTCTGACCATTTAGTGCAGGGAGTTGGGCGCTCTGCCCCTGTCGCACCCCAATTGTCGAATAGGAGATAGCATGTCGGACGAATCCCGCCCCGAACCAACCTACCCCGCTCCGGAACAGGACCCGCCCGGCCAAACCAAACTCATGGATCCCCTGCCCGATCACGGTGAGCAGACGTACCAAGGCGCAAATCATCTTTCCGGAAAAGTAGCTCTAATTACCGGCGGTGATTCCGGTATCGGCAGGGCCGTCGCGATCGCTTTCGCCCGAGAAGGCGCTGACGTCGTCATCTCGTATCTTAACGAGGACGAGGACGCTCAGGAGACCGCTGAATGGGTGAGAAAAGCTGGCAAAAGGGCGCTTTTGGTTCCAGGGGACATCAAGAGCGAAGACCACTGCAAAGAGCTGGTAGCGAAAGCAGTTGACGAATTCGGCCGCCTTGACGTTCTCGTCAACAACGCTGCCTTCCAACGGTCGCGCGGATCGATGGATGAAATCAGCACCGATGAATGGCTCGAAACTTTCCAGACGAACATTCACGGGATGTTCTTTCTCTGCAAGGCAACCGTTCCACATATGCCGGAAGGCAGTGCTATCATCAACACGACTTCCATTCAGTCCCGCCAACCGTCGCCGGAACTGCTCGCTTACGCGGCCACGAAGGGTGCGATATCTAATTTCACAGCTGGGCTAGCACAAATGCTGGCAGAGAAAGGCATTCGCGTTAATGCTGTTGCGCCGGGCCCTATCTGGACGCCTCTTATCCCGTCGACCCTGCCGCACGAAAAAGCCAAACGTTTCGGCGAGAAGATGCCGCTAGCCCGGGCCGGTCAACCTGCTGAACTTGCTGGAGCTTACATTCTGCTGGCATCGGGTCTAGGCAGCTACATGACAGGCGCCGTCATCCCAGTAACTGGCGGATCCATAATGATTTGAGGCCTTGCAACACTCGACACTACGCAAAGGTGTGGCGAGCGCCTTTACCTCACCAAGTGCGGGTCTCGGCCCGCGAGCACCATCTAGGAAGGATATCAAATGCCGATTACTTATCACGTTGCCGAGCATGATGAAGGGTACGCTTACCGTGTTGGTGACGTCTGGTCAGAGAGTTTTCCAAACCACGATGCGGCATTGGCTGCTGCCCGGTCAGCCGCAGAGCGCCAGCAAGTTGGTGGCGACCCGGCAGAAATTACCTTCCAGCTCTCCGATGGGACTTGGCAAACACAGATGGTTGACGGTGGTGACCGACCAGAAACTGACGTGGTCGACGACGCTCGATAACGCCGTTCTGACACCAAATCACCTCTCAGAAAAATCGTAAAGGTCGCCGGGCTCATGAGCATAGAGCAAATTGTTTTTCATCCAAGCGACTGGGTCCCAAACAATCCGACCTTGCCAATGTTGATATACCGGCGGGCGATCTTTGATGCGACCTCATCCGATTTTGAGGCGGCATTTTCGGAGAATGGTTGGACTGGCATCTGGCAGAATGGCGTATTCGACTACCAGCACTACCATTCCGGGGCGCATGAGGTGCTCGGCGTCGGAAGCGGCTCGGCGAAGCTGCTCATCGGCGGTCCAGACGGCAAGACCTTCGATCTCATCGCAGGTGACGCATTGATCCTCCCTGCTGGGACCGGACATAAAAACCTTGGGTCCTCGCCGGACTTTCAAATCGTCGGCGCTTATCCTGAGGGGCAGAATGCGGACATCCAGACCCAGGCTGCTTCCGACGCCATGTTGAAAACTATATCATCGCTTCCGGTACCGAGTACCGATCCCATCTGCGGATTAGCGGGTGGCCTAAACGACTATTGGCGGTAGGCTGCTATTCTCGCATGAAGAGGAGCGATATCGACCAGCCTCCGAGGAAATCCTCTAAGACAGCGGACGAGTGGCGGAAGCTCGCGGACGCGGTCATTTTGGACACGAAGACGAGGAAGCAAAGGGTCGACGCACCCGTAGGGTCCCGCTTCGGCTTCAAACTCACAAGGGCTACGCGGCCATACGATGGGCTTCTTCGAGGAGATCGGACGGCTTGCACGGCTTCGAACAAAGCTTTGACTGAGGATACCTGACGTTCAGCTGCGCATTATCGGCATGTCCAGAGTGGAAAACGAACGGCACATCAATGGCTGCTAGGGCGTCCGCGACAGGATAAACATCGCCATCGGCGAGCCGGACATCTAGAACTGCACAATCCGGCTTGTTGACCGCAAGATACTTAAGAGCCTCTTGCGTTGACGGGAATGGCCCCGCAACCTGCCAGCCACCGTCTTCAAAAATCATCTGCAGATCGAGCGCGACAAACATCTCGTCCTCAACCAGCAAAACCGTCTTATTCATATTTACCTACCGAGATTGGCATTTTCAGTTTTTGAGTAAGGGTGTGGCCATCCGCTTCAGTGTCTAGGGTCGCCTTCAGTTGGCGAGCGGCTGTCGAAAGCAAGACCGTTCCGAAGCCCTTGCTATCAAAGTGACCGATTTCCGTTGTTCTGTGCTCTGACCACACTATCACCAGGGAACCTTCATTTGCGTCCCATCTGACTGAAAGTGACCCTTCGACTGCACCCAACACCCCATGCTTGACTGCGTTTGTTGCCCACTCATGGAAAATGAGGGTCAGCGGCGTGATAAATTCTTGTCTTACTGTAAATTTATGACCTTCGATCGCAATTGCAGACTGCATCGAATATGGCGCAAGGATCACATCCAGCAACTCCGCAAGCGAAATTCCACTCTCGCGATCCTGCCTCGTCGCAAGCGAATGCGCTTGGCCTAGAGCCAGGATTCGTCCCTCAATGTCGGCAACGAATGTCGGAACTTCGCTGTGGTTGCGTGATGCAATGCGCATGATGCCAGCGATCATCGCAAACAGATTTTTGACGCGATGGTTCATTTCGCCAAGCATCAGATCTCGCGCCTCGGCTCGATCGTTCTCAGCGGTCACATCGATGCAAACCCCCATTACACGGCCGCGCCTTCGATGAGTAACCGGTCGGGCAAAGACTTTCAGCCACCGGGTGATCGATGCGGTGGGCTCCAATTTAAGTGTGAGATCAAAACCTTGGTGTGTGTTAGAGGCCATTCGGATGGCTTTTGCCACGTCGTCCCGTTTCGACTCTGGAATAGCGTTGAGGAATTCCTGGAACTTCACGTTCTCGGCTCTAAAGCCGAAAAAATCGCGCATTGTGCTGTTTAGCGCGATGCTGTCGTCCTCGGGGAGGAACTCCCAAACGCCGATCCCAGCGGAATGCACTGCCAAGTCCAAGCGCTCCTGCTCTGAAGCAAGTTCGTTCTGGACGTCTAAAGCTTGAGTTATGTCGTTCAGTACGATGGTGGCGCCGTCAATCGTTCCGTCTGATGTCCGGTACGGAAGGATACGTAACGTAAAAGTCCGCGAGTGGCTCCTGTCTGGAACGGTGTCGAAAGCGTCCCAGCCCTCCGTCATGACTTTTCGAACGTTTGTTACATAATCATAATCGAGAACATGGCTGGCAACATCAGTGAAAGGACGCCCCTTATCGCTCTGCTGCAACGGAAACAGAGTTGTCGCCGCCTGGGTGAACGACCTGACGCGCAGGTCTTTGTCTAAAACAACGACAGCTAGGCTCGTTGATTCGAAAAAGTTTCGAAGATCCGCGTTGGCCGTTGTGATCTGGTCTATTTTGCCTTTTAGCTCGTCATTGACAGTCGTGAGTTCCTCATTTGTCGATTGAAGCTCCTCGTTCATCGACATCATTTCTTCGTTTGAACTCTTCAGCTCCTCGTTCGCTGTTTCGAGTTCCTCGATCGCCGTCCTGAGCCTATGCTTCGTAAAGCGAAGTTCGCTTTCGAGTGCCTCTACATGCCCATCACCAGGCTCAAGGTCGATCAAATCATTTTCTACGGGAACCGCGATCTTCCCCTTTTCCTGGAATACGAAGAGAAGGGTGCCGTCCGGCAGCGGATCGCATATGATGTCGACCGTGAGAGTTCCAAAATCTGTGACCGCATCGACATCACGAGCGACTACCCGTCTGCCAGCTTTCCCGGCTTGCCTGAGAAGTGGTCCGATATTCTCTTTTATCCCAGGCCTGGCGAGCGCGGTTGCACTGCTCTCGTTTGAACGGGACACAGGAAATTCGAGAAACCGGCTCAGGGGGCCGTACGCCGCCACGATCTGTCCATCGGTATCGAGCACCAAGCAAGCCGGGACGTATCGATCGACGATTTTATTGACCGCGAGGCTGTCGTCAGCACGAGTTCTGGGGGGAGCGACCGATGGCGTCTCTCGTCTGGTGGAATCCCGCCGGTTGCTTGCTGGAAGCGGAATTGGATACGCAGGTGAACCTGGCATCCGCTCAAAGAGGCGCGTTTTCTGATCGATCGCGCTGAAGAGCTTTTCGAACCGGCCAACGCTCTCAGAAGTTCCCAAGAATAGGAAGCCGCCCGGTCTCAGCGCGTAATGAAGGAGCGGCATCACCGTCTGCTGCAGCTTGTCATCGAAATAAATCAACAGATTGCGGCAGGAAACAAGATCGACCTTCGAGAAGGGTGGATCCTTGACCAAGCTATGAGCCGAGAAGCGGATCATACCTCGAATTGCCGAGTTGAAAGTAAACCGCTCCTTTAGCGGGATGACGAACTGCTCTTGGAAATTCAAAGGGATATCTGCGAGAGCAGCGAGGGGGTAGCTCCCCTCTCGTGCAATTTGCAGCATGCTCTCATCAATATCGGTCGCGAAAATCTGAATGTTGCAGTTCAAATCGAGGGCCTTCGCCGCATCGGCAAAAAGCATCGCGATTGAGTATGCCTCCTCGCCGCTTGAGCACCCCGGAACCCAGACTCTAATCTCTTCATCATTCTTCTCTGCCTCGCGCAAAAGCGGAACCACCGCCCTGTCCACCAGAGCATCAAAGGCTGATTTGTCTCGGAAGAAATTTGTGACATTGATCAGGAGGTCGCGGAATAGCGCCTCGCACTCATCATTGTCCGCTTTAATCCGCTGAAGATAGGCGGCGGCCTTGTCGATGCCCAACACATGCATTCGGCGCTCGACGCGCCGCACGACCGTGGACCGCTTGTAGTTCGAGAAATCGTGACCGATGGCGGACCGGAGGACACGGCATAAATCGTCAATGTGATCTGCGACCAACGACGCCTTATCACCGGTCGCCCCGATCGGCCGTCTAAAGAAGAACTGGTTAAGGCAGTCCAGGATCTCGGAAGGCGCCTTGATATAATCAACCAATCCGGTGCTGACGGCTGACGTTGGCATTCCATCGTACTTTGCTGTCTCGGGCTCCTGTACAACGCAAAGCCCCCCGTTCTCTTTCACTGCCCGCAGGCCGGTTGTTCCGTCGGCCCCGGTCCCAGACAGGATTATGCATGCAGCATTCGCATGCTGATCGTTCGCCAAAGAGATGAAAAAGTCGTCGATTGGGCGACGAAGGCCACGAGGTTGAGTGAACGGCGCCAATTCGAGGCGACCCTTTCGAATTGCGAGCCCATGGCCTGGAGGAATGATGTAAACACACTCGGCCTCGATCTGCTCGCCGCCCTCGCATTGAAGGACATTGAGGCTCGTGTGCCGCGCGATAAGCTGCGCCAACATGCTTTCATGGTGAGGGTCCAGATGCTGGACCACAACAAATGCTAGTCCGGTTGGCAACACTGCCGCTGAGAAGAGGTCTCGCAAAGCCTCAAGGCCGCCAGCAGACGACCCGATCCCCACTACCGGCACGACACCCATACCGGCTTTTGTTTCGTCATTCATATAAACAGGCGGCACAGAAGACCTTCAATGACTAGGATTGCGATCAAGCTCGGCAAGGGTCACCTTTGCCTGTGCGATGGCATTTGTTGAGTTTGCGATCGTAGACAGGGTCCCCTCAAGCATCACGTTGTGACCTTCGAGTAATGGGCGTATCCGAGAAAGTGCACCCCCAAGATCTTGGTCGTACTGGTCCAGCAGGTGCGGGCTCGATCTGCTGATATCGAACTGGGATGCAAAGATATATCGCGTCGCCCCACCTGAGGTCGTCAGTCGGGACATGAACAGAAGGTTCACAAACGGTCTTCCATCTTTTCGAAAATTGACGATTGGCGTCCTCACAGTCGTTCCCTGACCTGTGAGAAATTGGCGAAGCTTCGTCTTCGCCTCAAGATTATTCGCCTGCCGACCGTCTGAAGTAGCCTGGAGAAGGCGGCAGTTTTTGCCGACCACCTCCTCCGCGCCGTAACCTGTCAGCTCCGAGAACCGGTCGTTCACCATAAGGAGATGATGGTCTTCCTTCACTTCAGCAAGCGCGAGCGCAATGGAGGAATTCTCGAAGAAGTTGATCAAAGGGGGGGCAATCTCGATATCAGGCAAGTATCTAATCCGACGCGCGTTTCTGGTTCGCATCTAGGTAACGCGCGGACGCCGTTATTCAAAAGAAAATTGACGTTATTATCAGCGGACAGCGACCATAAGCTATCGATCACGCCAGGCAGCGTCGTCCCCCTTCGACTTCGCACGTCCCGCCGGGCAGCCATCAGCTCTCTTTTGAGCATGGTGACTGGCGATGGCAGACAACGCCACGAAGAGACCCCATCGACATGTGGATTTTGCGAACTGAGCGGCGTGAGAGCGGGGGCTAGTATGGGGGGCATCCGGCACAACAGGGTTCAACCGCTATTTCGCTCGGAACACCTACACCAATTAGGATTTCTCTCTGCCGATCGAGGGATAGCCGGATTTATTATTGGGGTCGTATTTCAAATTGAGACGGAAACTCTAGTTTTCGTCTTCACACGCAGCTTCTGGGGGAAATGCATGCAGTTACCTAATCCCGATTGCGGTCGGCTTTTCCGCGATCACAACTGGCAGAAGTCCCAGCTGGGGCCTGTCGAGACCTGGGCGGTCGAGCTGCGGACCTTGGTAAATGTAATGCTGGGCTCTCTTCAGCCAATGCTTATCGTCTGGGGGCCTTCGCAAACAACATTATATAACGACGGATACGCAGAGATGTGTGGCTCAAGGCATCCATCCGCCTTCGGCGGCAGTTTCAAGAGCCTTTGGCATGATATTTGGGATCAGGTGGAACCCATCATCTCGGCTGCCTTCGCCGGGCAAGGGACTGCGATGGACGATATCGAGTTTCTGATGCACCGAAACGGGTACCCTGAGGAGACGCACTTTGCCTTCTCTTATACGCCTGTCCGCGATCCGTGGGGCACAGTGTTGGGAATGTTCTGTGCTTGCACGGAAATCACTACACAAGTCGCAATGAGAAGGGCCGAGAAGACCCAACGTGACCGCATGCTTCAGGTCTTCGAACTTAGCCCAGGCGGCATCGCAATGTTGGTCGGGCAAAACCACGTATTCGAATATGCGAATGAGGAGTACCACTCGATCATCGGCGTGGGTCGGGAGATCATTGGGCGCACTGTTAGAGAGGCTGTGTCCGAGGTCGTCCGTCAGGGCTTCATCGACCGTCTCGACGCGGTGTACAATACGGGCGAACCCTTTGTAGCAAAGAACCTGTCCATCGAACTGAACCGTGGTGCTGACGGGGAGAAGCAGACCAGGATTATCGATCTAGTGTATCAGGCTATGCGAGACAATGGAGGCTGCGTAAACGGCGTTTTGGTGCAAGCTCGCGATGTTACAGACCTCCGAGCAGAGGAAGAACGGCAGGAACTTCTTTCGCACGAGCTTGGTCATCGTTTGAAAAACCAGCTTGCTATGTTTCAGGCGATCGCGTCTCAAACGCTACGGAACGCCCACGATTTACCGGCGGCCCGAAAAAGCCTTTCAGATCGGATTGGAGTTTTGAGCGCAGCTCACGACACCATTTTGGAAAGCGGTCGAGGGTCATCGAAAGTCCGTCGATTGGTCAAGCAGATGATCTCTCTTCATGACGATCCTGAAAACCCGAGGTTCTCAATCTGCGGCCCCGAGCTGAAGGTCGGATCCCGCCCATCACTATCTCTATCTCTGATTTTGCACGAGCTTGCTACGAACGCATCGAAATACGGTGCTCTTTCAACTTCCGAGGGAGCCGTCAAAGTCGCCTGGAAGGTAAGCGGTCCGAACAATGACCGCTTTGAAATGACATGGGAGGAGAGTAACGGCCCGGCCGTGACGCTACCGCGTGAGCGAGGCTCCGGCACCAGGCTGATCGCGGCCGGTCTGAACGGAACCTTGGACAGCAAAGTTGAACTCGATTTTGCATCAACGGGACTTCGGTGTCTGATCACCTCAGACTTGGAAACCTTCCAGAAAGAACACTGATGCCGAAATCTTTGCTTTTAGTTGAAGACGACGGCTTGATCAGGATGGATCTTGCCGACGCACTCTCGGACATGGGATTTGATGTGGCGGAAGCTGCCAACGCCGACGAGGCGCTGAACATATTTCGTGGATCACTTGAGTTCGACGGAATCCTGACTGATATCGACATGCCGGGCTCGATGAATGGCATAGCCCTTGCGCATCAGATCGCAAGCCAAGACGCCCAATGCCGCATTATTATTATTTCAGGTCGGTACCATCCCGGTCAGGGAAAACTGCCTGATGGTGCCTCTTTTTTAGGAAAGCCCGTATCGCAACAGGCGCTGGAGGCCGTTTTGAAGGAAGCGGGTCTTTCGTCATAGGCCGAGCGCCCCTGTCGAGCGATAGCCGAACAACTGCCCAGCAACATGGAAGCTCCGGTGGAATCATTTGGCAAGAATTTCCGCGCCCTCGTCATAGGGGCAAGCGGCGGCATTGGCCAAGCGTTGGCGGCCACCTTGCAGCGTCACGATGCCTGTCGCTCGGTCATCGGGCTTTCTCGAAGCACTGATGGTCTCGACCTCCTGGATGAGGACAGTATCGCAGCACATGCTGCAAAGCTTGCCGATCAGCAATTTAACCTCATAGTTTGTGCCACTGGCGCTTTGACGATCAATGGCGTCGGGCCGGAAAAGTCTATCAAGCAAGTAACCATTGACGCCATGGCCGCACAGTTCGCGATCAACGCCATCGGCCCTGCCCTGATCCTCAAGCATTTCACACCCTTGCTGTCTGCATCAAAGCGATCGGTCTTCGCGCTTCTGTCTGCCCGCGTCGGCTCGATCGGCGACAATCGGTTAGGTGGCTGGATGTCGTACAGATCCTCAAAGGCGGCGCTGAACCAGATCATCCGCACGGCGGCGATCGAGATCGCAAGAAAGCGGCCGGAGGCTGTTGTCGTCGCCATACATCCGGGAACCGTAAATACGACACTGTCCCGACCATTCGCTTTGAACCACAAGTCTACAGAGCCCCACGAAGCGGCCTCCATGATCTTAACAACCGTGGACGGTTTGAGGGCCTCAGATACCGGCGGCTTTTTCGCCTACGATGCCCGCCCAATAGAGTGGTAGGCCAGCACCAATAAGCCGCTCGTACTGGAACCAAGCTGCCTTCGTTTAAGTTCAACATCTCAGCAACTTGGAGGCAGTTATGACCGCGCACAGGGCTCAATGGAAAGGCCATCTAAAAATAGGCGAGCTGACGTGTGCCGTTGGCTTGTATACGGCTGCCTCGACCTCCGAGCGGATCAGCTTTCATATGATCAACGAAAAGACCGGCAACCGTCTGAAGCGAGAGTTCATCGATGGCGAGACCGAAGAGGTCGTAGAGCGCGACCAGCAGGTCAAGGGCTTCGAGACCGGGACCGGCGATTACATCATGATCGATCCCGAGGAAGTGGCGGCGGTAGTGCCTGACTCCGACAAGATGCTTGAGGCAGAAGCCTTCATTGCTTGTGGCAAGATAGACGACGTATATTTCGACAAGCCCTATTATCTAGTGCCAGTCGATGATGATGCGAGTGAGGCCTTCACCGCAATCAGAGATGCGCTCGCCAACACAGATGCTACCGCCGTAGCTCGCACGGTACTGTTCCGTCGGATACGGACAGTTCTGATCCGCCCGCATGGCAAAGGCCTGATCGCGACGACACTCAATTTCGAATACGAGGTTAAATCGTCTAAAGAGGCGTTCAAAGGCGTGAAGAAGGTGAAGGTTGAAGGCGAGATGCTTGATCTCGCCAAGCACATCATCGACACGAAAAAGGGCGAGTTCGACCCAGCGAAAACGGATGATCGATACGAGACCGCGCTCGCCGCTCTGGTGAAAGCCAAAGCCGAGGGCAAGTCCCTCCCCAAGCCTAAGCCGATCAAGGTATCGAAACCGAACGATCTGCTGAAGGCTCTCCGAGAAAGTGCTGGTGCAGGAAGCGGAAGCTCCAAAAAGCCGAAGGCAGCCAACGCTAATTCCGAAAAAAAGAAGACAACACGAGCGAAGACCAAGACCACTTCGAAGTCTGAACACAAGAAAGCGAGCTGACAATGGCACCTCGTCGACCGTACTGGAGAGGCTATCTGAAGCTCTCGCTCGTCACCTGCCCTGTCGCAATGACCCCCGCCACGTCTGGGTCCGAGAAGGTCCGCTTCCATACGCTCAACGAGAAAACCGGAAACCGGGTGGTGTCTCAATACATCGACAGTGCGACAGGCAAGCCCGTTCCGGATGAGCAGCAGGCGAAAGGTTACGAGCGCGGTGAAAACGACTACGTCATCCTGACGGACGAGGACCTTGCATCTGTTGAGCTGGAAACGGTCCGCACGATCGATATCGAGAAGTTCGTCCCCAGAGATCGGATCGAATGGATCTATCTCGATACCCCCTTCTATCTCACAGCTAACGAGAAAATAGGGGACGAAGCCTTTGCGGTGATCCGCGAAGCAATGAACGCTCAAGATGTCGTCGGCGTGTCGAGGGTTGTCTTGGGTCGCCGCGAACGAGCGGTGATTTTGGAGCCGCGCGGCGACGGTATCGTAGTCTGGACACTGCGGTTCGGTGACGAAGTGCGGCCCGAGTCCGAATATTTCACGGGGATCGGCAATAAGTCTGACGCTAAAGGCGTCGCTGCCCTTGAAAACGTTATAAAAAAGCGGATGAAGGACTGGTCCCCGGCGATGGTCTCCGATCCCATCCAGGATGCGCTGCTGAAGCTGATCGCTAGCAAGAAAAAGGCTAAAAAGCCGGGAAAGGCTTCTTCAAATTCGGACAAGGGCAAGAGTGGCAAGCCGAGCAACGTAGTCAATATCATGGATGCGCTGAAGAAATCGGTGGCGAAGGAACTGAAGTCTCGCAAGGCCGGATAATTTTTGCCCGTTGTAATCAAAATTTTGGATTGAACGTATGACATCTTCGCGCGCCGTCGTGCTTCAATGCCCTGTCCCCAACAGCGATCGCCTCCAAGCACTTGTTGAGCAGTGGCTAGTGGATGACGTTGTAGTCGTAGCCATCAGCGGTCGAAACGCATTCAAATTGGAAGCTGAGATCGACTGGTTGATTATCGATGACGGTTCTACGCCAGAGCGAGCCATATGCACGTCTGCCCACGATAGCGAAGAAGACGCGGACGGACTAGGCGATGCAATCTGCTTGGCAGGCTCATTCTCCGCAGGGAACGGCTTTATCGACCGCGTTTTTGTAATCGGCCAAGCGTTCGTCAAATACCGAGCCCCATCTTAGCGGGTGCACCACGCCCCAGGAATACGCGCGGAACGAATCGGCTGGTCATCGATTGAGTCGCGTAAGATGTGGACCGGTGATTGGTCCTGCTCGTGGGGTCAGTAATGCGTAGTCGATCCAAACCTCTGCTGCACGGCGATCAAGTTGCCAAATCTCGGCCAAGAAAGCCACGGGACCCTGCCCAGCCTGACCTACCGTTTGACAAGATGCCAGAGCGAGTTGAACCCGCCCTAGCACTGCTGAAACCGAAGACTCCAAACGGTCCCGACTGGGCGTTCGAGATAAAATTCGACGGATATCGGTTGGCTATCCATGTCGAGCCTAAAGGTATCCGCATTCTTAGCCGTGGTGGGCATGATTGGACTGCACGCTTCCCGGCAATTGCGGATGCTGCGGGAAAGCTGGGTGTCGGTTCAGCAATTCTGGATGGCGAAGCGGTTGTTCTGGACGAAGAGGGGCGATCCGATTTCGGCGCCTTGCAACGTTCACTCGGTGGGCGGGGAGGAAAGCGGGTTTCAAAGGAGGCGGTTTTTTATGCCTTTGATCTTCCCTACTTTGATGGGCACCTCCTCACAAATACAGAGCTATCCGTTCGTCGCCATCTCCTGGCCGATTTCCTCCACGGCGCGAGCGGTGCAATCCAGCTCTCTGAGGAACTCGACGGCGAAGGGGCCGAATTACTGGAAGCCGCATGCTCGATGGGTCTCGAAGGCATTATTGCCAAAAACCGTGACAGCAAATATCGATCCGGACGCACCGGTGACTGGCTGAAGATCAAGTGCGTCGAGAGCGAGAGCTTCGTTGTCATCGGCTATGAGCAATCCGCCGTTGCCCGAGGCGGGATCGGTAGCTTGTTATTGGCAGCACGGCGGGGCGACAGCTGGGTGTCGGTCGGGTCAGTTGGCACCGGCTTTAAAGAGAAAGACGCGGTGTACCTGAAGACAACACTCGACAAGCTCAAGACCAAAAAGCCCGCTATCCCAATGAAGGGAAAGAACCTGGTGTTCGCGCAGCCGACCCTCATCGCAGAAATACATTTCCGAGGTTGGACAGACGACGGCAATCTGCGTCACGCATCTTTTAAGGGTTTGCGCGAAACACAGGATAATGCAGCGATTTTCGAGATGCCGAATTAGCTACTCCACCCCGCCTGCCGCGCCACTCATAAGATCTTCGGGAAAAGCGGCGTTACATTGGCGGTCCCTACGGTAGCGGTCAGCGGCGCCGTTCCAGCATTGGTCCGCTCTAGGGCATGCAAAATCTTGGCCAACCCTTCAGCCTGATGGTAGTAGTCGGGCTTGTCCGGCAGCGTCAGATCGAATTCGTTGCAGACCCTCGCAATCAAATCCATCGCCCGCGCAGCAAGCCGCGCATAACCTTCAACGCGGCGCTCGAAGAAGCTATCATGGTCCTTGCGAGCAAGATCTAGGCTTTCAAGGGCGTTCTCATGATTTCTGACCCGGTTTGAGAACCACAAAATCTCCTCGCCGAGGTCATCTCCGAGCGATCGCCACTCCACATCCTTGGGAAGGTTAAGGACAGGCTCTGGCAGATGAAACGCGAACTCAACCTGGTCCGCAGGGTTGAATTCGGGCTTGTCGTGGACGGCCGCATAGCAGGCTCCGACATAATCATCTAGCGCCAGGACAGTCAGCATCGCGAGGTTGCGAGCATTGCTCTTCTTATCTCTGGGGCGGAAGAGACCTGGAATTTTGGACATGGATCCACCTGCAGCTCCAAGAGCAAAACTACCGGCACCGATAAGCGCCCCCAATGTCATGAAGCCTTGCGTCGTACTGAAGAAATCAACCACCGAAAACCTCGTTTGCTTAGCGATCAGGGCAACGACTCAGAGATGTGCGACCGGAGTCGTTAATCCAATGACAGTGTGACCTGATGGCGAAAGAACGCAACGGCCACAGCTCTCACCAATCGAAATCCACAGATCGATAGGATTTTGTTGTCAGCTAGATGTGGCTTCGTAGGCGAGCGTTCAAGTCACGGCCTTTTTCAGCGATTGAATACAGTCGGGGCGTCGCAACAAGAGGGATGTCAGCGCGTTGTGACGTCAGCAGACCGGGAGATCAGTATGTTTGGCTACGCGGCCTGGGCGATGCCTGCGTAGCTGCTGCCCGGTACACGGACGCTACCACTTATTCTTGGAGACTATCATGACCACATCGGGCGCTTTTGACGTCACCCAGCTCAATTCGCTTAGAGACGCGCACCTTGACTGGTGTGCGGCCAATTCCGTCGATCCAAAGAGCGAACTGGGTGGAGAAGCGGCTACCTACCTCCTGCAAGCGTTCAACGCAGGCTCTCGTAGCGCTGACCAGATGATCGCAGCGCTTGATCAATTTATCGAAGAACGCGCCAATCGCGTTCAGCTCGGTTCATCCGTCATACCGTCGACAAGTGATCGGCTCCCAGGCTAGGTGATGGCAGATCCCAAACCCTCGATCTCACCCCATGTCACTCCCGACGGTCGCTATTTCGTCGTCCGCGGCAGGCTTTGGCGTGCAACCAATCCAAATCTCTCCGACGATGAGCGCGAACGGCTGGTGAAGGATTTGATGACCGCTCGCCGCGCGGTGAAGTCCGCGAAGGGGGACGCTGAATACCTCCGAAAGGCGAGATCAGACGTCGATGTCGCTAAAGTGCTTCTTGGAGAACGCGGTCCAGTCTGGTGGACTGACGGATCACCAGACTTCAATAGAAAGATGGTCAAGAACACGCCATACCGGGGTTGGTATAAGGCGATTTCGAAGGATGAACCGCCTCCTTGAATGTTAAACGCCTCCGACACCGCCACTTCAGCGTAAAATCAGGCTTGGCGGGATAGCGCACCAAGTCGATTGTGGACTGCAAGCTGGTAGATATGCTCCAGGACACTTCTGTCCTGTACCCGAGCGTCGGCCAATGCCAGCAAGGACGCGCGGCAAATGCGTTTTTCTGAAGCGTGCTGGCAGTTGTACGTCACATACTCATATAGCGCTGATCCCGTCAGCCCTTCCGAAATACCCGAGATCATCGTGCCATAGACAGATTTCAACTTCTTTCCCATGGACCGCCCTCCCGTGAGATGCACGATGGCAAAACGCATATGCATACGTTTGGTTCGCCAGAACCATCCTTACTACGATTCGAAGGCTGCAGCACGGTCAAGCCGCCCGCTTCATCACCTTGGCCAGTCGCTTGATTGCCTGCTCCAACGATCTCTGGCCGTCACAGTAATCCTGCCAGGCGGTGCTATCTTTCAAGAGGCCGGGCACCGTTCGGACTGTGAAGCGTTTGGGGTCGAGCCCCTTCTTCACCTGACTCCAGTTCAGCGGCATCGAGACCGTCGCCCCCGGTCGAGCACGAGGCGAGAGTGGAGCAACCGCCGTCGAGGTGCGGTCATTCCTCAAGTAATCTAGGAAGATACGGCCCTCGCGCTGCGCCTTCGACATCTTGATCAGGTAGAGATCGGGATTGTCTCGTGCCATCTGCAGGCAGACGTCGTGAGCGAAAGCCTTGCCCTCGTCCCAACTGAGCTTCTTTCCTTTAGAGACTGCAAGGGGGGTCACCACATGGAGGCCTTTGCCCCCGGTGGTCTTGCAGAAACTTACCAGGCCCAGTTCTTCAAGCCTGTCACGGATTTCGCGGGCTCCCTCGATCACGGTATCGAAATCGACATCTGGACCAGGGTCCAAGTCGAACACCAGACGACCGGGGACTTCCGGCTGATCGGGCTCGCAATTCCATGGATGGAGTTCCGCTCCACCGATCTGAGCGACGGCTGCCAATCCCTCGACGCGGTCAATCTGCAGGTAAGGCTGCTTGTCACCCCTCACCTTGACCTGTTCGACAAGATTCGATGTGCCTTGCATGGCATGCCGCTGGAAGAACTGCTCGCCGCCGAGGCCGTCGGGAGTGCGAATAATTGAACAAGGTCGACCTTTGATGTGGTTGATTAGCCAAGACCCTACTGCCTCGTAATACTCGGCGAGATCGACCTTGGTGACGGGTTCGTCATCGAGTGCATCCGGCCACAGCTCTTTGTCGGGACTGGATATCAGGACTCCCATAACGTCGACCTTTGCGCCCTTCCGAAGACGGGACGGGGATTTCTTGGCCTGCGATGGTTTGGAGGCCGCCTCCGGCTCTGGCGTCTCAACTTCATTTGGTTCAGCTGGTTTTTCAGCCTCGACCTCTTTGGCAGGCTTATCTTCCCGCAGGCCTTTGAATGATGCCTGCCGCACTTGCCCGTCAGCTGTCCAGCCAGCAAATTCGATTTCCGCGACCAGCTCGGGCTTCAGCCAAACGATGTCCGGCGACTTTTTCGGGGCACCGATCCCAGTGAAAGGCGACTTCGCTGCTTCCAACTTCTGAAGCTTCGGCAATATCTGATCGACCACTTTCGCGCCGAACCCGGTCCCGACCCGGCCTACATGGACGAAATGGTTGCCTCGATAGACACCGACAAGCAGAGAGCGGAATGCGCCGTTGGTCGTGGCATATGCCCCGATAACCACCTCGTGGCCCGCTCGGCATTTCGACTTCGCCCAAGTGTCTGTGCGGCCTGATCGATACGGAGCGTCTGCTTTCTTGGAAACGATCCCTTCGAGAGACAGGCGGCATGCCGACTTCAAAACCGCGTCCCCGCCCGTCTCGAAGTGCTCGACGAAACGTAGGAGCGGATCGTCACCCCCCTCCGACAGCATTGCCGCCAACCGCTCTTTCCGATCAGCGAGAGGGTGATCGCGAAGATCCTCGTCGCCATCGTACAGGAAATCGAAGGCGAAATAGACCAGATCATCGGTCTTTCCTTCTGAAATCGCGGCCTGAAGCGCTGCGAAATCCGGCGCCCCGTTTTCATCGAGAGCACAAATCTCGCCATCGATGATCGAATTCGGCAAGGCGGAAGCGGCTTCAGCGATTGCCGAGAATTTTGAGGTCCAGTCTAGCCCCTTGCGGGTCTTGAGCGTCGATTTGCCGTCCTCGACCCTGGCCTGAACACGATAACCGTCGAACTTGATCTCGTGGATCCATCCCTTGGCACCAGGTGGACGGGCCAGCGTCTCGCACAGCTGTGGAGCTATAAAGTCCGGCAACGTCGTTCTCGGTGGGGCCTTCGCCTTTTTCGTTGGCTTGGCTTTTGACTTGGTACCCGCCTTCCGCTCTTCGGCCGCCAACCCTTCGCTGCTGTCCCAGACAGCGTCGGCTTCGACAGTCGCCCCCTCTGTCATGAAGGGTTTGGGCTTGCGGCCCTTCCCTGCAGCAATAGCCTCCATGGTCCTGCCGGACGCGACGGAGGTGTCATTTTCTTCGAGCACTGCCGCACCGTCCTCTTCGACGGAATAGTCGTCCCGATGCTTTATCAACAGCCAGTTCGTCCGTTTCTCTCCTTCGCGTCCACGCATTCGGACCAGCACGAAGCTGCCGTGGAGTCGTTGACCCTCCAGCGTGAATTTGAAGTCACCTTTCGCCAGCGCCTGCTCCGGGCTCTTATTGCCTTCCGGTTCCCAATACCCTCGGTCCCAGAGCATGACTGTTCCACCGCCATACTCACCTTTGGGAATCGTGCCTTCGAAGTCGCCGTAGTCGAGCGGGTGATCTTCGACCTCGACCGCTAGCCTCTTATCGCCTGGATCAAGTGACGGTCCCTTCGTTACGGCCCAGGATTTGAAGACGCCATCCATCTCTATGCGCAGATCATAGTGAAGCCGACTGGCGTCATGTTTCTGAATGACAAAACGGCGGCGATTTGACTGCTTCACCACAAGCTCGCCGCTCGGCTCAGACGTCTTCTTGAAATCGCGTTTCGCTCGATATTTTTTGAGGTTGTCAGCCATAACGGTTCTCGATCTCGATCGAGACTCGGAATGCATGAAAAGCCGCGATTGTTCCTACAGGATTGGGACCGCCGCGAAATTTGCCCTTGTCTCCGAACGCCGGATGACTAGATTTCGCTCGTTTTTGAAACCTTCAGGGACTTCCAATGGCTACAGGCACAGTAAAATGGTTCAACACGGAAAAGGGGTATGGCTTCATCCAGCCCGATAACGGCTCGCCGGATGTCTTCGTCCACATCTCGGCCGTTCAGCGTGCTGGGCTCCAGGGTCTCAGCGACGGTCAGAAAGTGAGCTTTGAGCCTACCCAGGATCGTCGCTCGGGTAAGACCGCAGCGGAAGACCTTCAAGCTCTGTAAAAAAGACTTGGCCGCACCCGTTGCGGCCAATTTTCTTGTCGGTGGTCGTGCACGGGAAGCGAGATCAGGCTGATGGCAAGTGAACCCGGCGGCACTGTCGACTAGACATGTCATCTGCTGTGGCGAGACTTGGAAATTAGCTCGCGTCGGTCGACAAATAAGTCGGCGGCGCCAGCTGCCTGCTCGGGATGCGAAATCTTTGCATCGATCTCGTCTGGAAGCGCTAATGCCTGATCGAGGTTCATGATCCCAATTGGGACAAGACCACTATCCGACTCGACTGCAACCTCTACGACTCTTTTCCGGTCCATGACTTCCTCGCACCGATCTCAATCATAGTGCGAGTAACTGCCAATACTCAGGCTTGTTCCTTCCCGAGGATGCCCACCGTCAGGGGGCGCCACGAGCGCATGTTGGGCAAATGCCGGAACGATCCTCCCTAGCGATTGTTTTACCGCTATCACGGAGGAAAAAGTGATGGGAACAACGCCTAAAGACGGTGCAGCTGGCACCACGGCTCAGACCCCGCGTTGGGAAGGACCGCAGGAAAACACTCCGCGTGGCTATTTAAAAGCAGAGGATGATCCTGACCAGACAGAAGACGCGGTCGGCGAAACGAACGCTAACCCGAAAAAGACAAATCTGTCCGATGCTTTCAAAACGAAGGATGACTGATATGGCCAACCCGGAAGATGACGCCAAGGGACAGTACGCGCCCTCTCAGGCTGATAGAAAAGCTTCAGGCGTGCACAGCGCGAAGCCGACCGTTATTACTGGATCAGAGGATGCCACGGTCCACCGCGATCCACCTGGTAAAAAAGCTGGAAAAGACTGGGATGTAAATTACGACCCGTCGGAATCGAATGAGGGGAGCTTTAGAGGTTCTCGTTAATGTTGTTCGGTGGTGGCCCACGAAGAATGCCCGGCCACCTCGCGCAGGCAGCGAATACAACCTTCAAATCGGCATTCTAAACGTGAACGCGGTTTCAGTGTCATCCGAACTCACGGAGATAATGCCGCCGTGTCCCTTAGCGATCTCGGAAGCGATGAAAAGTCCGAGGCCAAGCCCTTCCATACCAGTTGTCGCACCGCCGCGCCGAAACGGCATAAAGAGTTTGTCGATATCGGAGGAAGGGATCGGTCTGCCACCATTGCTGACTCTGACTTCGAGTTGCCCCGCGTGTATCCGGCTGTCGATGAAAATAGGTTCGTCCTCGGCACCATGGGTGATCGCGTTTGAGACCAGGTTGGAGACCATCTGCGCAAACCGGTCCGGATCAAAACTTAATTCGTGCAGTATATTTAGACTGGTCACCATCTCCCGGTCGGGATTAGCAATATTAATCTCTTCGACAACTTGGTTTAGGATGGCGGCCACGTCACCTGTGGATTTGGTGACGGTTATTCCTCCACCTAATCTCGCCCTGGCGAGATCAAGAATGTTATCGACCAGACCGGACATCCTTCCCAGGCTCGCCTTCATCAGGCCGAGAATGTGTGGGCTTCGGTCGGTCCAGCCATCTTTCAGAAGTTTGTTGGTCCCAGCATCGATAGCGGCGATCGGATTACGAAGATCGTGGCCGAGAACTGCAATGAACTGCTCACGCAGCTCCGAGAGATTGCGTTCAACATCGAGTGCCGCTCGCGTCCGATCTAGGCTGTCGCCCGCGTGAAGATGATGCCCTATGAGTTCCGCAAACAACGTGAAGGCGCCGAGTACCTCAGGGTTATTTACTTTCGCCGGGTTCGGATCGATCGCGCACAATGTCCCAAAGAATTGGCCATCAGCGAGGATGATGGGTACGGAGATGTAACCTCTGAGACCATAAATCCGAGGCGTATGGTGATCGCAATATTTCGGATCACTAGACGCATCATTGAAAACGACCGGCTGGCGATGATTTCGGATCTCGTCGCAGAGTGTGCTCTTAAGTGGCAACTCACCGCCAGGCTTCAGTCCGAAGCCAGCATGATCGAGAACTTGGCAGGCAATCCAGCGATCTTCAGTAACCCGAGCGACGGCAGCGAAACCCATACCAGTCATCCGTAGCGCTACATCAAGGATGCGGGGCACGGCAGCGATATCGGTGACACGAGCTATGTCTGCCTCGTATATACCGGACACTTCCGTCGGCCTGGCATTCAGAGCGAAGTCGGACGTGCGCTTCAGTTCCGCAATCAGTTGCATTGTATCAGCAGCCGTTGCCGCTGCGCTAGCTAGTGCTTCCAACACCTCGATCTCCCATTTACTGGGCTCGTAGGTTTGGGACCAGTACGCACCGATGGCTCCGACCGGATCATCCACCTTGATCGGGGCCATCGCCACAGCTTTAACGAAAGTCGATGCATAAAGCTCGTACGGGATGCGTTCGTCTTTAGACACATCCGCCACGACAACCGTTTGGCGGTTCAACATCGCCCAACCGCTTATACATGCCGACGCTGGAAACGTGTGCCCCTTCCACAGAGGACCGATCGCGTCCTCTTCGACGTAATGACAACGCTCTCCTTCCAAACGGATGATGGCGATACCCTCACATCCGATCAAAGAGCGAGCAGTTGATCTTACTGTTGAGATCACATCGTCTAGGCTACGAGCACGGCTAATCCGGGCCACAGCATCAGTGAGGCTGGAGAGCGGGGTAGAATACTGACTTCTTTCGATCTCGGCCGTCATGGCTTAGGCAAATTTCCTATCTGGAAAAGCAGGGGGCACATTCGCACGAACCGTGAACACGATCTACCCTCTCCTACCGTACAATGGCGAAAGCCGGGATAGCAAAGGAACCAAAATTTCGAACCCTTGCATTTGCCGGTCACCTGCTACCGAGCCAGGAACCATGCGCAAACTAATTGGTTATCGGTCCTCCGAAGAAGGAGGTCCTAATGTCAGACAATGCTACCCGGGATATTTTCATTACCGGCCTCAAGAATGCTCACGCCATGGAAACACAAGCACTGAGCATCATGAAGCCACAGGTCAAGCGGATCGAGAATTATCCGGACGTCGCGGCGCGGTTTGAGCAGCATATCGCTGAAACCGAAGGCCAGCTCACACGAATCGAGGAAATACTATCAAGCCTCGATGAAGATCACTCCAAGCTCAAGGATATGGCGCTTTCTTTCACCGGCACGATGGCTGCGATGGGCCATACGGTCGCGGGTGACGAGATACTAAAAAATTCATTTGCGAACTTCGCGTTCGAAAACTTCGAGATCGCCGCATACAAGTCGTTGATCACAATCGCCGAAACAGGCGGCTACAATTCTGGAGCAAACAGCCTCAAACTGAATCTCGCAGAGGAAAAAGCTATGGCGGACTGGCTCGATCAAAACCTTCCGGCCGTCACGAGCCGCTTTCTCAGCCTTCGCGAGGCTGGCGATAAGGCAAAAGTTTAACGACCTCGGTCAGGAGGGGCAGAGCGCTCTTCCTGACCAACAATAGGTATCCGGGTACGAGGCTGGTGAATGGTAGACGTTGATAGAGAGAACTATCAGGACATCGTTCAAGATCTTTCTGGGATCTTGGCACAGCCCGGCACGTATGACCAAGTGGTCTGGAAGCTTGAATATCTCAGCCTTCACGGCTGGTATCACTTCTATGGACTGATAAGGAATGGCGAAAGCTCTGGGATAGGGCATCGATACGACAGCATTAGGGGTGAGGCTACAAATCTCTCACCCGACGAATGCATTTCAGTGGCACTGGCTTTCAATACGAATGCGTCCATCGTTGCCTATTCCGGCAGTAAGGCCACTTCGACCGCCATCCTGGAAGATGCAGAATCCGAGGGAGCCGTGGACGTTGATGTGATTAGGGTCGCCATTGAGACACGAGAGACAGAACCCAGCGGCCGCCGAGTAATGTCCGTAACGGATACTGCGTTCATTGGCCTACCCCTCCCCAATCAGATTTCGTCGGTGAAACGCTTATGGGTAGATCGCGGTCCGTCGCTCAAGTGGTGCCGAGATAGGCGCTTTATCAGTTCGCTGCCGGTTTTCGCAAAGGATGCTGTAGGGCCGACCTGAAGGTATTCCGTTGTGTGAACCCCGAAGGACCCGTCACCGTCTATCGCGAGCAGGCACGGGGTTACCGAACAGGTCAAGCGGATCAGGTCTAGTCGAAGCCGCATCTTTCTGAGCGTCTGACAATCGACCGCCGAATGAGCGCGAACTGTTCGGCTTCCCGGCCCACAGGGCGAGTTCGACCTTTTCTCCCGCTCTTATGTCCCGGTGCGCTATGAAATAGCCGCGATGATCAGGGGCGCTATCGTGTCCTGCTTTTTCGTTCTCAAACAAGCTGACGTCGCCAAGCTTTGCCTTGTAGCGCATGAAAGGCTCCTTTTGTGCAATCACTGACGCGTCCGTTAGGCAGTAACTCAGCGATTTGCTGGCTGTTCCGCCGGATTGTGTTCGCATCCCTGGAACGGGAGCCGCGAGCCCCAAGGTGAGTTTCCATAATCCAAGCGCGAAAAGTCGGGAACGCTTTCAAATAATGCCGGTTCGATCTCTTGAGGCATGTGCCCCGAATAGAAATCCATAGGGAGTGAATATCATGGCTAATCAGGGTGGCTCGCACGAGCAGCACGTCAAGGCAGGTCAGCAGAGCGGCAAGGGCTCTAGTTCCGCCAAAGAAACCCCTGCCTCCGAGGCTGCAGCGGAAGCCGATGCAGGAACCTCGAATAAGAAATCGTCATCGTCCTCAGGCAAACAAGGCGGGTCTCACGAACAGCATGTGAATGCTGGAAAGCAGAGCCACAAGAATAGCCATTGATCATTGAAGCTAGGCTCGGATTTTCCGAGCCTTTTCCCATTCAAGGCTTCTTATCTTCACCTTTTGTCAGGCGCTTTTCGCAATCACGGGACAATCTTAGCAGCCGAAGACGTTCCGTCTTCAGTTCTCGCGCCTCGGCTTCTTTATCCAGGATCTCATAGGCTACCCGGTCCGTTTCTTCTCTCTTCGCAATTCTGTCAGCTTGCTTCATGGGGGCTCCGATTGCCGATTCAACTGACGTAGCGCGACAAGCCCATTTTCAAATGCACGACCGATGAAAAGTTTCGGACCCTATACCTGGTAGTCTTCAGCAGTCAGGCACTTGGTATCCATATTGCGGACGTGTCATCGCCGTGTGCTGTCGCCGTCCCGTCTACAACGCAGGCACCTACCCAGGCGCACACAAAAGCGTCCAAAGCATCTTCAAACGCCTTCAATTCATAGGCTCTGGAGTTGCGGCCTGGTAAAGGCAGGGCTGCGGCGACGCCTTTTATTTTGGTCTCCAGGACCATGACGATACGCTCCCAAGTTTCGAAGAGCTTCAGACGGCGGACCGTCGTCCGGCCAGTATTTGCGAGATTTCGAGTGTTTGTAAGGAAGCCTGCGCGTGGCAGCCGACAATTCGATTAACGCTGGGTGTGGATACACCTCGATAAGGCCTGGCAACCTTACCTCTGATGTAAGCAGCGGATACCCCTCCTGCTTGAAGCCAGCTGTCAGTTCGTCGCTTACCTTGCCGGGACGCAGGGCGCTCCGCGTGTGGGTACCAGAGTGCCGTGCGCCATACACAGAAGAGATCATATTATCGGATGCCCGGCGCCCGATGATCGGTGCGGTCGATAGCGGCATATCGATCGCACCGATAGTGACCGGCGCCTGAGCTATCGCGAAAGATTTCGCCAGAAGCGCGTGGGGGTCAGGAATTGAGCCGCAATGTCTGGCAGTCGGTGCGGAAGCTTCGGACAGGAATGCCTCGTATGAGGAAGCAACCTTCAGAAGCCTCCACGCCTTGGCATCGTTTAAAACCAGAGCCACACCGCTCGGCTCCTGGGAGGTCCATGCCGCATCGATACCAAGGACTGTTTTCATAAAGCTTCGCTCGATGAGATATTCGTCCCATGCAACGTAGCACCACTAGATCGCCTGGGCGACAATCCCGTTCTGAGCCGGAGCCCCAAGGCGGCTTTCAAGGAGCGCAAGTATCCGATCCAGACTGTATGGTTTAGGCATGAAACTCCAGCTCGGACTGACGCAATCACTGACGTCACGACCGGAAGCAACGATAATCTCAGTTCGAGGTGCCACGCTCGACACCATGGCGGCCAGATCGAGTCCCGTTAGAGAGCCGGGCATATCGACGTCGGTTATCATCGCGTCGAAAGTCGGGTTCCGGCCGATGGCTGAGATAGCTTCTAGGACCGTCCCGGCTTGAACAACGTGGTAGCCGTCGTCAGTTAGGGCCTCGACCAACATCAACCGGATGAGGATATCATCTTCTGCTACGAGCACGGTACGCGAGGACATGGCAGGCTCCATCGTTGTCGATCATCCAACTCGTCCACGCCCAGTTCGATCAGCCCCGACTAATGAGTATTTGCAAACATATTTAATAAAATCCGAATGAACGAGAAATTCGGCAGGTTGATAAGCGGTTCGATATGACGAATTGCATGGGCGGCGGAACGATTGGAACGGAGGTGGGTTTTTCGAGCAACGAGCAAACCCGGGATCAAGGCAATGAATCTAAGACACACGCGAGTCCAGCATGAAGGCGCCGGTAATTGGGTTGTGGACTTTATCGGAGATGACGGCGAGGCTGTCTCAGTGAAAGTTCGCGAGCACAAATTGTCGAACCAAGACGAGGTGGTCGAACAGGCGAAGCGCGTGATGATCGAGCTGACTGGCTTCGGTACCCGAGGCGGCAAGCCGCCGGTGAACCGCTATGATGCTCTGAGCAACGGTGATCTCGAAGCTGAAGTTTCATTGCCGAAAATCACACATTGATCTCGCGGGCGCAGCTGTGAAAATTGCGACGTACAATGTCAACGGCATAAACGGCCGCCTCGAAATTCTACTCCGCTGGTTGAAAGAGGACAAGCCGGACGTCGTTTGCCTTCAGGAATTGAAATCAACCTCGTTTCCAGAAAAGGAGATCGGCCTCGCGGGCTATGGAGCTGCTTGGCTCGGTCAGAAATCGTGGAATGGTGTTGCGATCCTCGTCCGAGGAGCGGAGCCGCTCGTAACGCGCAGAGGCCTTCCTGGCGATCCAGACGACCAGCAGTGTCGTTATATCGAAGCAGCAATCGACGGCATCTTGGTCGGATGTCTTTACCTTCCAAACGGCAATCCGGCTCCTGGGCCGAAGTTTGATTACAAGTTGCGCTGGTTTAAACGGCTTCATCGATATGCCGCTGAGGTCTTGGAACTGGACGTCCCTGCCCTTCTTGTTGGGGACTTCAACGTCATGCCGACTGCCCTCGACGTGTATAAGCCGGAACGTTGGAGCGATGACGCTCTCTATCGACCGGAGGTTCGAGAGGCTTATGCCGATCTGGTCAAGCAGGGCTGGACCGATGCTGTCCGCCATCTCCATCCCCAAGAGCGGATCTACACATTCTGGAAATATTGGCGAAACAGTTTCCAGCGCGATGCGGGGCTTCGTATCGACCACTTTTTGTTGTCACCGGCCGTCGAGCCCTGGCTAAGGTCGGCATCAATGCGCAGGACGCCCAGAAGTTGGCCTCATACCAGTGATCATGCCCCGGTCATGATCGAACTCGACGTGCCGCAAAATTAGGAGTCAATGATGGCCACCTCCAAGACTTCGGATACGCAGGAAAGAACCTTGGCGTGGTTTAGGACTCTTGAGCCGGTCAATGCGGCCGACATGATTGGACTTTGGAGAGGTTCGGGGTGCCCGTCCGGGCATCCACTGGACGGTGTGCTCGAAAATCTCGGATGGTTTGGAAAGAGATTCCATCCTGATTTGCGGGCCGACGCCCTTCTCTTTGAAAAAGCGCCTGGCAAGCTCATCGCTATTGAGCCCGCTTACTTCCCGACCCGGTGGGCTTTGAGTTTCTCGGGTATTGGACGCAAAGCGTTTGCGCCTCGCTTGTTCTCGCACATTACTCCCCGGCTCGGTGCCCAGGGGACCACAGCCGTGCTTCAATCGCGTATGGACGATGAACTGATAACGGCCGCTTTGGTCTACGACCGGCAGACAATTGGAGAAGTCTTCCGTCGATCGAAGGATGGCCAGGTAATCGGCAAAATGATTGTTAACGGTGATCCACGCCACTACTTTTTCGAGTTAGCGAAAGTTGAGGGCGCCACCTCTCCTATGACGTCTTCTTAAGAGCGCTCGGCTTGTGGGCGGCCTTAGCTCCGCTCTTCGAGCTTTCTACAATCATCTGAGGATCCGATTTCGAGGCCTTAACCTCGCGACCTTTAATCTTCGTCGGGGTGGTCTGCTTTTTGACGACCTTACCTTCCGTCTCACCCTGGCTGGTTTTCCAAGCTACATGGTCGCCCTTCTTCAGATCTGCGGTCATCACGTCGATCCGTTTTCGTGTTCCGACTAAACTCGGACGCTTACTCCCGGTTCCAAGGCTAAGAAATCTGGCGGCCGATGTTCGCGATCTTGAAAGTCCAACTCGAAATCATCATCTGAACATAGAGAGAACAACTTGTGGAGCTGTCATGACGACGCTTAGTAAAAAGCAGCCCTCTAGAGCATCAGTTGACATCTTGTCGGCAATCAACCGGTATCGTCACCAACGACGCTTGGGCCGGGCTTGGTTGGTCGGAGACAAGCGCATTGCCGCCTCCACCGTTGCAGGGCTTGAGCGAGACGCTTACGTGCGAGAGATCGCTTTCAAGGGCTCGCCCTATCTTGTCCTCACTGACGAAGGGAAGCGCCTGGTCGGGGCTCGCGCGGAGTAACCAGCGGATCGCAGAGCCTCTTCATTTGGCGGTGACGCGTAACGCGCCAAGATCGCCGAACGCGCGGTGAAGTGCCGCAGTCTTGTTCGCGGATATGTCGGCGGACACTTCGATCTCGCCGCTAAGCCGAGCGTCGCCGCGCCCGTCTTCATTCACTGCTGGAGCATCGCCGCCGCTGACGTGCGCGCCAGAAGAATTATCCTGGCCAACGGGCTGAACGAAAATGTCTGCTCGATCTACACCAACCTGCTGAACCAGGTGCTCGACCGCAAGGTCCGCTGCTTCGCGCGTTTCGAAAGTCGCAATGATGGTCTTGTTGCTGCTATCTGACATCGGCTTCTCCTTGTATCCGGAAGCAAAAGCGTCACCTTCGAACTAAGTTCCTGCGGATGTCGATTCTCGCGTGTGATTCTTGCCTTAATGGCAACACGTGTGCAAAAATTATTGCTCGAAGCGCTCCAGCATTTCCCGAAGCAGTCTATTTTCGGATTGCAGCTTTTCCACCAACAGATGTTTAAGCGTCCTGTTTTCCAGCTCTAGTGCCGAAAGAACATCGCAACTGTCTGTCGCAGGATCCGCGTATCGAATTTCCGTCGGCGTATGAGGTGCGGATTTGGGGCTTTGGATGACACGTCTCACGCCGGCGGATCTAGAGCGGCGCTGGGTTTTCGGTTTAGCTGCAGGCATCGCAGCCCGCACTTCGTCCGCCCTGTTCACCGGTGCGAGAACGGGCTCTGACTCGAACGCCACTTTGGCTTCTGCTTCGCAGCTTTCAGCTAGCTCGGCTACCGGTGTTTCAGTCATAGCGGCGTTTTGGTTGGTGACCGCATTTTTTTCGATACTATCCGTAATGTCTTGTCGCGGCGCTGAAAAAGGCATGTCATCAGCGACCGCCTGTGTGAGTGTCTTCAGATCCGTGTCGCCCCAGATCGACTTGACTACTGGCTTCGGTTGTCGACGGCTTGATTTGTATTCAACGACGAAGCTGCGGAGCGTTCTGGGCGGGCTATTTTTCAACTGGTTTCCTTGCTCAGCTTTCAGTGCCGTTCTGGCCGACCGACAGATCACTCATCTGTCGGTCGGCGCGGTTAGAATCAAGGATATCTGAAGCGCGGAGGCATTGCACTCCCGCAAGCCATCGAACGGCAACAGCGCTCATCCTGTCAGGTGAATGTGCTCACCTCGAGTAGCGGAACTCAAGTTTGCGAAACAGAGCTTGAAGGTCCGGCTCGGCAACCATTCTTGTTGCCTCAGCTGGCGACACCCAATCGAGTCTTCGTTCACCACGCTCGGGGAAGTTCTTTTTCATATGCTTCACTTCCATGACATGCACGGCGACACACGCCGGAACAGCCTCATCGCCTGCAAGCCACTTGATATAAGTGAAATGTCCGAGAGGTTTCCGCTTTGCTCGGCCCTTCGCCCCCGCCTCCTCCCAAGCTTCGCGTTGCGCGACTTCGTGAGGCTTAAGTCCTTTAATCGGCCAGCCCTTTGGAATCGTCCATCGCCGTGTTTCGCGGGTCGTGATGAGCAGTATGCTCAACCTCCGATGGCATCTTAGCGAAAGCAAAGCGCGCCGTACTGGCTGATCTCCCCTGTGTCGGGATGGAGATGCGCTGGCCCCATTGGCTTGGGACGTTCGATCACGTTGGGCATCTCTAAATTATTTACCACCGCGCAGGTCGAAACAAGTCCAAGACAAATCGTTGCTTCAAAAGCTCTCTGCCCACAGTTTCCCTGTGGTGCCGCATCCTTGCGGCATCCTAACCAGGATGTGTAAGCTCGCTTAAGCAAAGCATTCGAAGTATGTCGAGGTATACGAATGACCGATACCGGCCAATTGTTGCGTCTCATCCATGGCATTGCGGATCCGTGCGAAGCCATTCGTAGCCGGGCAATGATAGTTTCTAAAGATCCAGCCGTCTCCGCCGATATTCGTCAGGCAACGGCGGATCTCGGGAAAGCGATAGAGCACGTGTTCGAGGCGGCGAGCTACATCATGGAACGCGAGAGCAACCTTCGTTAGTAGCGATCGAGCAAAGTCTTCAGTTGCGCGTTCTGAATAATGAGTTTTTTCGACAGAAGCTGCCTCAGTTCAAGGATCTCCTGATCTAGTTCGATCATCTCGTCGTAGGCCGTTTTCTTGACACTGGATTGGTCTGGTTCCTGCTCACGAGGCAGACCAATCGGAGACGCAGCAGGAGCCGCCCTCCCTCTCCGCTTCGTGGCTGTTGCCTTCGGGGCCGTTGCGAGAGCGGCATCCTCAGCGACATCACCTGCATCGTCGAATTCGCTGGCTTGTTCTTTCGGCAGCGCTTCGGGCTCAGCAGAGAAATCCATCTCGACAGGTTCGAGTGACTGCTCGATAGCATCGCCTTCGACCACTGGAACGGCAAGAGCGATTTCCGTCGCTTCTACTTCCTGGGCAGCTAGATTGGTTTCAGCCTCAACCGGATTTTCAACCGAAACCGCACTAGAGGGTGGGACTTCTTCCTCAGGATAATGCTCGATCGCTACAACAGCAGAAGCTTTGGTAATCTGCTCGACTGGGCGGTCCTCTGATTTTCGCGACACCAGGTCCGAAAGAAATCTCCATGGTGTTTTCATCGGATCACAACCCTTATCGTATTGCAGCTGTCGTTGCCGCTATTGAAATTCGAAATTTGTCGGGCTCAGGGAATGAGCCCGACAGTTACGTGTGAACAGACGTCTCTGCGGCTGATCTTCGATTTCAACCGCCAGGTAGAATCACTTCTGCCCAAGGCGCTTGCGAAGGTCTGCGTTCTCGTCGCGCAGCTTGGTCGCCAACTGTGCGCGAAGGTTCTTGTTCTCTTCTTCGAGCTTGATCAGTTCTGCGATGTCATCAGTTGCCACAAGCGGTGCTGCCTTCTTGGCGACTGCCGCGCCACGAGCGCCTTTTTTAGCCGGCTGTTTCACTTCCACTGTTTTGGTGGATTTAGCAACCTCGGCTTTTGGACCACGCTTGGCGCGGGGAGCCTTAGCCGGCGTTTCTGCGGCAGCGTGAGCAGCGGCAGCGGTGGCTACTGTTTCAGCTGCGACGGCTTTCGGGAGCCGCGGTGCGCGCTTCTTTTTTTCTAAGACAGGTGCAGTCGTGGTTTCAGCTCCAACGCCATCGGCAATTTTGCCAGCAGTATTCTCATCAGCCATGAAAGATCTCCTCTGTGGGCCGCACGTCACTGCTCTGTTGATCCAATCCGTCAGGGATTGGGACAGAGCTACATTACCGCATACACGATTAAACTTGCGCGGCACTCACGTAATGACAGAAACCGTAACCCGTTTCCACGCTACTCTCGTTGTTCTGACTTGTGATCGTCTACTCATTAGAGCTTTCCCCACGAATGATGCGCGACTTCTATCTGGTTCGGTCCAAGCATTCGCGTACGCGATATCCCGACACTTAAGTCAATCTGGCGAAAACGATAGATTGCTGCACTTATCGTCCGAGGTCACAAATTGTGGGAGACCTAACGCGGTGTGCGCCGCGTGCGGACAAAGTCAACATGCCAGGGAGGTTTTCTAACCGCGCAAACGGAAGGATGCGGCCATGGTTGAAAAACAAGTGATCGACGAATGGCAAAACGCCCCTGATTGACAACGCTTGCGGGTTTTTTCGAACGGACAGCAAGCGGAATAGGCGGCGCGCCTAAACGGAGGGAGCCGGATGTGGACCTTAGCCTCCTGGACTTCGATCTCGATTGCACAGTTTTCGCATCTACCCACCGGCGGCTAAGGGATGCGTTCGATAGTCACTACTTTGCGAGCATACCATTCCGGCTCGAGGAGGAATGCCGTAGCGTCCTCCACCTACTATCGCGACAGTCGGTGTTCGTCGTCGATCAGGATCAGGCGGCTCGGTGCCGCGTTACTCCACGCCCACAGGACAAGATTGAGATCATCGTCGGTTGCGGCGGCTGCGTAGCTCTTTACGATCAGCCCGCAATAGCCGTCGGCGGCAAGCTGACGCGCGAAGGTCTGCGTTCTCGCCTCTCCGGCAGACTTCATCTGATCACGCCAGGTATGATCTGCGAGCGCCGCCGCATCGATGCCTTGCGCCTGAACGGTCGTGTCTTCCCGACAGTCGAATACACGTTCGAGATCGGCATCATAGGAGACCAGCGTCGTCGGTTGCAGATTGCCGACCTGATTGGCTTCTTTGAGCGCCGTCATGATCGTCAGCGATGTGTAAAGGGCAGGCACGCCTTTCGCGTTAAACCGGCCTCCGTATAGTTCCGCGCCGCGTCCCGAAAGAGGTTCACAGGCGTATATCGGGTTAAGCGCCCGATAGAGCTTTCCTTGATAGTGCATACGCCGAACTTATGCGTGAACGCCGGCGTCGACAGCGTCGATATAGTCGAGCACCTCATCGGCCCGACCGCTGCGGACCAGTTGCATTGCAGTCTGTCCGGAGAAACCGGACAGCGGCTCCGAGCGATACCAGGCATAGGCAATCAATGCCGATCCAAAGCGTCGCTCAACCTTGTTGACGATTTCGATCATCTCGCGAAGGCGCCGCTGCGTTCTATCGGAGCGAATACGATCCTTGCGCTGGATGGCGTCTTTTCCGAGTCCTGCAGTGCGGGCGATCTCTTCGCTAGTCGTGCGAAACGCATCGGCGATCTTGCGCGGTGCGAACAGTCCGTTATCTGCATATTGTGCGAGGCCCATGATACACCTTCAGTCCAGAGAGCCGATAATATAGACGCAATATAACGTCAAGAATGGCGTGTTTCAATGGTTCTCGGTAGAAGACGATTAACCGCTTTTACGTGAGCTTTCGCATGAACGCGTCAACATGGGCTATCAGGTTCATTCAGTTCCTTCTAATTTGGCTGCCCCGAACAAAGGCTCCTAAACAACTAACTATCAGCCATAGCGCTCAATATCGATCTGGACGGTTGGCGCGAGCCGCGATTGGCACGTCAGCACCATGACGGCTTTCGGCCGAGGCTGTGTGAAAACCTGGTCCTGATGTAGAATCATCTTCGTCGATCGGAGGTGGCAATGTCAGGCTATATCGAAGGCATAAGTCGTGATCAGGTTACGCTATCTCCGGACCGCCTCGATGATTGGATCGACGACGATCACCCCGCTCGAGTGATAGAGGCGTTCGTTGAGGCGATGGATTTGGCGGGCACAGGTTTCGGCCACATGTCGCCTGCGCAAACCGGACGTCCCAGCTATCACCCTTCGGTGTTGCTGAAGCTTTTCATCTATGGCTACCTGAACCGCATCCCTTCAAGTCGTAGGCTGGAACGTGAAGCCGGGCGTAATGTTGAGGTGATGTGGTTGACCAGGCGGCTGGTGCCTGATCACAAAAGCATAGCCGACTTCCGGAAGGACAACGGCTCGGCAATTCGTAAGGCCTGCGCCAGATTTGTCGAGTTATGCCGCCAGATCGGTGTGTTGAGCGGCGGCAATTTCGCGATCGATGGAAGCAAGTTCAAAGCCGTCAACAACCGGGATCGCAACTTCACCTCCAGCAAGATCGAATTGCGGATCAGCCACCTCGAAGCAAGCGCGTCGCGGTATTTGGAGGAAATGGGCAGAGCTGACGCCTTGCAGCAATCTGACGCAACGCTGCGCAAAGTCACACGGCTGAAGGAATAGCTCGCTCTGTTCGCCAAGAAGACCAAGGCCTGGAAGGTATCGCGGAAACGCTGAATGATAAGCCTGACAGCCAGATTTCGCTGACTGATCCAGACGCCCGATCCAAGGCGACATATGGCAGAGGCACGGGTCTGGGTGGGCTACAAGGTGCAGACAGCGGTTGATGTCGAGACGCATCTTATCGTCACGCACGAGGTCACCAATATCGGCAATGATCGATCGCAACTGGCTCCCATGGCCAAGGCGGCAATGGAAGTACTGAAGGTCGATAAGCTCGATGCCATCGCCGACCGTGGTTATTTCAACGGAGCTAAACTGTTGAGCTGTCATGAGGGAGGGATTAAGGCAACGGTGCCGAGACCGGAGACGTCGAACAACCGCAAGAAGGGCATGTTCGTGAAGGCTGACTTCGTCTACGACGGCGCCACAGACACGTATGTTTGCCCTGCCGGAAAGGCGCTGGCATACAGATATACCAGGGGGGGAAGGACTGATGCTTCGGCGATACTGGCGCACGGATTGTCCGTCATGCCCCCTCAAGGCACAATGCACATCGCGCAAGGAACGGCGGATCACACGCTGGGAGCACGAGCATCTGACCGAAGCTATTTATTCCCGAATGGACGACAATCCGAGCCTCATGCGAACCCGGCGATGCACGGTCGAGCATCCGTTCGGAACCATCAAGGCTTGGATGGGCGCAACTCATTTCCAGATGCGCAGACTGAAGAACGTGAGAACGGAAATGGCGCTGCACGTGCTGGCCTACAACGTCAAACGGATGATCAATATGATTGGCGCAAGAGCGCTCATCAGAGCCATAGCCGCTTGAAATGGGGGCTAAACGCCCTTTTGGCCCCAAAAGCCGCCGAACTAAACCACCGGGACTATTTGCGACGCCTTCCAGCATTCGATAGGCGCAACATAGAGCCAATTCCGCCAGCCCAAGCTCGATTACGAATTGCTACGGGATGCGCTGGTTTTCACACAGCCTCGGCCCTGGGATAGACCAAAGCAATTTAAATAAGCTACGAAATAGCGATAACCTCAGACACAGCATATGGAGAGCTAGTTGCCGAAATCCTCTTCGACAATGGTGCCAAGAGCGATCTACGGATCAGTTTGAGGTAAGCATTTATTCTCGCTACCGAGACAGCGGCGGAGCAGTAACCAGTCCTCTCGCCATCGACTTTGAAAAATTTACCACTGCCTTAGTTGACGCGAAGCAGAAGTTGATTTCCTTTTCCTCTCGGCGGGCCTAGCGTCTTCATTTGGCGCGAGGCAGAAGTCGGCCACCGGCCCGAAGCGGTCATACAATCGGCAAGCAACTGATCTAAGCTTGCAGGATGCGTGTGCCGTCGTCGCTGACTGCGATAAATTTCTACAAAACTCCTGGCTATGATAAGATTGAAGAAGCGCTTCTAGTCAAAGAAACGACGCGCCTGATGGAAACGCCCGCCTATGACCTCTAGCGCAAAGTTACGGTCGATAGAATGCGATCTCCGTCGGCTCCGTCTATGCCGAACACTACATATCGTTGACCTGCGGGTGTGCTGCCCCCATCTTAGGGCGATGCCAAAGATCGCGAAAACAGACATCGAGCTGCTGAAAACATGGACGCTTTCGCCAGCGGCCACCCTGGGATCGTCCGTACGAGCAAAGGGAATATTGCAGGAGATCCAATCGCGGCTCTCGGGTACAACGAAGAAGTCGTTAGTTCTGGAGGGCCGCGACCTCACCCTTGCGATGCCCGCCAGCGATAAGACCGCTTTCTTAACAGCGGTGGCTGTCGTCTCGAAGGCGATGAAGGATGTCGAAACTCTTCCGGTGATCCCTCGTGAAATACGGGATATCCTGACTATAAAGACGAGCGAGCGTCATCGATGGCTCGCAGACGGGCGACTACCGAGCGCCGGGACGCGAACGGTCCGGTTGAATGGTCGCGCCCGTCAGATCACGTTCCATGTATTCGATCCCAAAATCGTGGAGGACCTTCTCGACCGGGGTATAGTCGACGAGTGGCGGGGGGAAGATGCTGAGGCGAAAGCTGAAAAACGGCGGCGGGCCGCTCATCAGAGAAACCTGAACCGTTCTGTTAAAAAGGCAACGAAGGGACCCAAGAAGCCAGATCGTAATCCCGATGATCCGGCGCCACAGCTTCGCGGTTGGGAAGATTTCGATGTCGACGGGCTTCTTCGGTAAAGACACCGCATCATAGATTAGCGCTTCTGCGTCATGGCGGCCATCGGCACGAAGCGGAAGACCGCAGTCGGCCCGAAGCAGACGTTTGAGCACTTAAACCGGAAGCGCATGTTGCTAGTGGACTAAATGTTTCTAAGTGAGAAATGGCAGAACTATGTCGAGACTTCCTACATTCAAAACCGCTCGCCTCTTGCCAAGCCACGCGAACTAGGAGGCCTTGCCGCTTGTCTGGGCAATGCATCGTGACCCGGAGTGACGAAGTTCATTCCCGGTCCTTGGTCAGACCCGGAGCGTCATGAGGCGTTTGTTCGAGAGCGGATCGAGGCTACCTTCGGGTATGGACTTGGTTATTGGTCTGTTTTCCAGCACGAGCACCCCGACCTTTCCCTCGGGTGGATTTTGCTTATTCCCACCGACAACATCAACTCCGAAGTCGAGATCGGCTGGAGATTCAATCGCAGTGCTTGGGGGAAGGGATAGGCAACTGAAGCCGCCAAGGCCATTCTGGATTACGCACTGGAAACCCTCGATCTCGATGGTGTGATCGCGGACATTGATCCTGAAAAATTCGGATCGATCCACGTCGCTGCGAAGATCGGCATGACGGATGAAGGCTTACAGGAGTGTGACGGCGACGGCCCCTCCCGCGTTTTTAGAGCGTGGCGCGATACAACCGCCAGCGCTGAATAAACAAGCTATGAGCGGCACAGGACAATGTCTGCTTCTCTAATCGGGCATTTGGGTCAAGCTCTTTCTTTCTGATAATTAACGGCCTGATCGTTCACGCGGGTCACGCTTCTCTTCGCAGTCTGTTGGCTCCGTTTCGCTTGGAGCCGCTGCGCGCATGCATGGGATCAGGGTCTGGAGAGCCTCGCTTTTGGACGCGCTCGAAGCGCAGCAGTCATAGTCGGCTTTATCCATCCCGTCGTCCGCATGGGACGATCCGGGCAGGATCGGTTTCGGTCGCTGTTTCAATTCATGCTGCAGCCTCCGATCCAAACCGGAATTCTGTGCCGTCAAGCCACATGCGATGGAGCAAGACAGCAATTTTGCGGGCAACAGCGACAATGGCTCGCCGCCTTCCTTTTGTTTTCATGAGGCGTACACCCCAGGCTTTCAGGCTGCTCCACGCGATCGATCGCATAAGCATTGCGTTGGCCGCGGCGTAGAGCGTCGCGCGCACATCGGCATCACCAGCGTGTGAGATGCGACCGGGATTATCTTTTTCTCCAAACTGGAAGCGCCGTGGCGTTAATCCGAAGTGAGCTCCGACCGTTCGTGAGCTCTTGAAACGGGCTGGGTCATCGACTGCGGCCTTGAAGCTCAGAGCCGTGACATATCCGACGCCCGGAACACTCATGAAACGAGTGGTTACGGCATCTTGATTGGCGGCCTTTCGGACACGTCGATCCAGCTCGAGGAACGTCTCCAGAAGCATTTGCCTAGCCTCCAGCATTGGCAAAAGCGCATGACTGAGCGCTGGATCGTTTTCGATCGGTCGCGGACGGCCTTTTCAAATGCACCACCAGACAGGCGTATCGGCAGCTTGACGCCGAAGACCTTGAGTAGCCCTCGAAGCTCGTTTTCGAGATCAAGGCATTTTCGCTGCACTACCTTCCGGCTGCTAAGAAGCGCTCGGGTATAGTGGCTTCCAACACTCTTCACGTGTACCCTGCTGTACCAACCCGATCGAAGCAGTTGGGCGATACCGCGCGCATCGTTTTTGTCCGTTTTATTCCGCATGGCCGAAAGAGCAGCATTGACTTGGCGAGCCTCCATGCACACGACATCGAAGCCAGTTTCCGTGAGGCCGTACGTCAGGTGTTGGGTCAACGTGCCAGCTTCCAGTCCGATCTGATGGATAGGTTTACCTAACTCCTCCAAGCAACGGACAATATCAGGTACGTCTGATGGCACGGACCGTTCGAGCCTGACTTTTCCGGCCTCGTCGATGATGCAAATTGCCACTGAGCGCAGTGACACGTCTAAAGCAGCGTAGAACATCGTCATCTCCCTTCATCCCGGTTGCACCAGGATTGTACTAGGAGCTTGCCTCTCGTGGGACCGCCCGATTACGCATGCTAATGGCGCAAAGCCGACGATGTCAGGGCGGCGAGTTACGCTCGTAACCAAAGGGGATGCCCTAAAAAGCTCATGAGGGCGCGACGTTGTCATTGGCGACGATGTCCGGATCTATGTGGGGCGCATAACCAATGAGCCAAATTTCCATTCTCTCTGGGTTTTCGTCCTCGGTATATGGACAAACAGATGCTGGATCTCCAAGCTCGGCGGCTTCCCTGCCTAGATGAAATAGGTGGATACGTTCAGTCGGTATGATCTCGGAGTTGCTAACTGTCTCGAAGCCTTCAACCCAAGCATGGAGACTGATGCCGGCGCGGTCTAGGTAGGGATTGGAATGCCGTGGCATCCCTATGCAAGCTGCTCTTCTTCCCTCGTTGAAACATTGCGAGTGCAAAACGTCTTCAGCGGACATAAACGGTACCCCGGCTTCGCCCACTAAACTAAAAATCGCAGATGAAGTTCCTTCAACACCGAGTTTCATTGCCGACTGGGGCCGCTATGGCAGTCCGCGCGGGTTTTTCGATCAGCAGCCCCTGGATCGCTCTCAGAAGCCACGAGATCGTAAATCAACGTATAGCATCTGGAGGTAGGGACATCGCCGTTTCCACACTGTTAGGATTGCGCCTCGGTAACGAGGAATATCCCATAGGAGGAGTTTTGACATGGGAAATGAAAATCAGGAACGCCCTGACAAGGGTAGAGACCAGCAGCAGCAGCAGCGGACCGCAAAACCGCAGGATCAGCAGCAGCACCGGCAGACCCGGGAGCAGAATGAAAAACAGGGCACCGAGCACCGTGACGATCAGGACAAGCAATCCGGTAAGGATCGCTAACCAGATATGGACAGGGGTGGAGGCCCTTGGCCTCCCTTTGATGGATGCTATGCGATTAACTCTCCCGTGAGGCCCGCCATGAAGCCAGTCAACGAGCAGTTCCCGAATATTCCACTACCGACACGCAGCGTGGGCGATGGGAAATTCGTGATTGTTTCCTGCATCATCGCATGTTCGATTATCAGTGTGCTGGCAGTAGTCGCGATCTTATCCATCCATTTTTGAAGCCTTATGCACGGAATGGCGTAAATGATGTCAGGGCAGCGCTCTGTCATTTGATCACGAACCGGTGATCATCCTGGACGAGCGTTCTCACAAACAACTCTTCCCTATCGAATTGATGAGGAGCGGTTTCAATAGTCTGGTGGGATGACGAAGATTGGCTGAGGTAAAAATCAAACCCGTACAGAGTGATCTGTCGCGCCATCGATGATGAGAGAAGATCGATTGCCGCAAGACCTGTTGTTGGCCTCATGACATTCGACCGTTCTGCAAGTGCATCGATCATCCCAGTCGGATGGAGGTAGAGATTGTCAATCGACGCCGTTTCCCTGGGGATTTTCCTACGGTAACGAGACAGCCAGAGCACATGACTGGCCCCAAGAGAAGACAATCGCTGCTGATTGATCGGAACCCCTGTCGCAACCCAGGTGGTACGGTAACCGTGCGAACCACGAGACACGATTGGCACTCTATTGAACCGAATAACTATGTCGTGCGAGTCGATCTCCCGACCGAAGTCTTGACAGTTCAGAGAGCGAGCGTTTCCTACAACAGCAACACTCTTGCCGTCTAACAGCGCTAAAAGATCGTTTCGGCGCACACATTGCCCCGTAAGGGATCTCCAGCCAACTTTTGTGCGACTTATCAGGCGGGACAGCTCTCGCCTAACCGACGATACCTTTCCAACACGGGCAAGCCTCAACCGCGTTCCTTCGGACACTTTGAAATTGGTCCACAAAAATTCGCTCCCGCGATGCAAAGCCACAAATTCAGTTATTAAAAAATGCTTCTCCAACAAAGCTTTCCACCAGTCATCTGGCATGACTGTTCGATAGAGATTTAATCCGTCCTCCCGCATTTGGTTCGAGTAGTAAGGAGATATTACTCCCATTGCCCTTTGTCCGGTAGAAGCCAAGTCGATCAATAGAGGACCAAGCTCATCAGACGATAGCTGTGGCAGCATATCCTTAAAGTCTAGAAATCCTCGACTGACTGAACCAGACTTCAACTCCCCCAGAGATGGAGTTAAAATTTGAGATCCAGCGATGGCCTGATCTGCAGCAATTATTTCTCGTAACTTCTGGTAGTCCTCTGATTGGTCCATCCAAAGGGTTTCTCCCGTTATAGCTGCACCCTAAAATGAAAAGCGCTCGGATCAACAGAAGAGTTGTGTACGGTATCGTACGCAACCTAGTGCGTTGCATTTTCCATATTGCCGTACTAACAGGTGCGAAACGTCTGGGGGGCCGATGAATATTCTCGCGCTTGAGTGGTTAAGCAACAACATCGGCGATGACGTCCAAACCGTCGCGGTCATGCAGCATCTTCCGAGGGTCGATGCTTTCATCGATAGAGACCACCTGAGCAAGTACGACGGACCTCCGGCTATTCTCGTTACCAATGGATGGTTCCTCGAAAAGCTAGACAATTGGCCGCCGAGCCAGAGCATCAAACCCATATTCTTCGGGTTTCATGTCCAAGACAGGGCCAAACCAACTATTGCGCGCCACGCCCAATATTTGAAAAGACACGAACCGATAGGTTGCCGCGATAGCGCAACCGTTGACTTTGTGAGGTCTCTCGGGGTCGATGCATATCTATCTCTTTGCTCTACGCTCACTTTTGAACCTGTAGCCGACAGGTCGCCCGATTCGATTTATTTGGTTGAGGCAGACGAAAACGCGTTCACTCGTTCGTTCAGGAAGAACCACGGGTTGAAATTGAAATCTATCAGCCACCGCGTCGTGGAAACGCCGACCCTCGTTCGCCTGGCTTTCGCTAAAAGCATGATCGAAACTTATGGACGAAAAGCCGCATTGGTAGTCACGAAACGAATCCATTGCGCAATGCCCTGCATAGCGATGGGAATACCAACAGTCTTCATAGGCCCAAAAACTGAACGTACTGCTGTTGTGGAAGAGATAGGCCTTAAACGGCGAGACAAATGGCATCCGCTAATTAGCCCGTTTACCCCTCGAATTTCAGAGATCCCCACGCCGTTGGACATCGCGGACATAAAGTCGAGAGTGCGGCTAGACCTACAGAAAAGGATTGCGGCCGCACTGACCTGACACCCCGACCGACGATGTCAGGGCGGTGGGCCTCTATCGGCCTGAAGCGGACTAGTTTTCCCGACACTCCGATGCTAGAGCCGGTCTGTTTCCACGCAAAAACGAAGCGCATCCATGTTGATCGGCGACCCCAAACGTTTGCTGTTGAGAGCGAAATCACCCAAGCATATCCGTCCGAAGGCCAGATGGCCGGTATGACGGCTATGCGATAGCAGAGCAATTCCTGAAGGCCTGTTACGGAGAGCCGCCTAACCCGGGCCTCACGGACGCGATATTGGCCGGACATATTCTCTGGGCTCCGGACGGTGATGCAGCGTTTGATGAGGGAGGGCACGTCGTCCAGTTCGATGTTGGTAACAAGTCCGACTTCTCGGCTGCATCAACAGCCAACAAGCGCCAGACCGTTTTTCGGAACTATGGCTTGATGGAGGGGATTTCTCCTGGGTGCTTGGAGCATGGCGTGATGCCTTCTTCGAGAATTGGCAATGCGCCTTAGCCAGCCAACGCCTGAACCATTGACAGCTATTTGCCCTAAATGTCATCAGGTATCGAGGAAGCCCCAACCATCCGCGCAACCTCGATGGAGTTCAGCAAGCGCACTAAGCTGGGCTTCAGATTCGCACCGTATTCATCGGTTATTTCGAACGCCTTCCCGTCAATTTTCTCCCCTGAACCTACCTTTGATACCATCATTTCCCTGGCTGCCAAAATGATCTTCTCGCGGGCTTCTTGAGAGAGGCGAATTCTCCGCCCTCGGGATCTTTCTCGAATTTGTGGCCATCACGCAAATTGAAAAAATAAACGGGTATCTGCTCCACCATCATCGTTCTCACGGCGTCCAAATCTTGGAGCGGCACTCAGTTCCCGGCCGGAACCGGAACGAGGACATTTCCGATGAATGTGAGGGAGAATCGGAAGGCCGCGGTTAACGTCGGAGAGCCCGAAGCGTGCTGGCCGAAGCTCCAAGGGCCAAGGACTAGTGCACCCAGCGCTACGATTTTCACGTTCATCCATCTCCAATATTCAAGTTCCAAACCGTTCGAAGGAGATTTGCTAAGGAACTTCCGTTTCTTAATAACGTTCGGGCGCTGTGAACTTTCAATTCATTGGAGGCCTCTCATGGGTCGCGGTATTCTTCTCTGGCTTCTTGGCATCCCATTGCCGATCGTCATCCTGCTAGTCCTGTTCATGCGATAGGAGGATGAAATGCCTATCTACCAATCTGGTGTTTCCGATGTCGGCGTTGAATCTTCCGTATCTGCGCTTAGTTGGGGACCCGTTATAGGCGGCGCAATCGCGTCATCCGCTATCGCTCTTATCTTGCTTCTTCTAGGCGCCGGCGTCGGGCTCACGATGGTGTCGCCTTGGGCTGGCGAGAGTGCGTCATTCACAACGGTGAGCGTGACCGCGGCGATATGGTTTGTGGTGGTACAGTGGTTGGCCTCCGCACTCGGTGGATACCTGACCGGCCGTCTCCGCACGAAATGGGTAGGTGTCCACACGGATGAGGTTTTCTTTCGCGATACGGCGCATGGCTTCCTTACCTGGGCGCTCGCGACAGTTGTGATTGCCGGTCTTGCCGGATCCGCGTTCACATCACTTATCGGAGGCGGCGTGCAGGCTATAACACCGGCAGCCTCTACTGCCAGCATCGCCGGGGCGTCGGCCTCTAAAGGTGATGATGTCGGGCCAGATATGGCAACAGGTTACTTTACGGATGTGCTTTTGCGTCCTCAGGATCTTCGCAACCGAGCGCAGTCCGACGATGCAGCCGCAGCGGCCGAGGTCTCCCGGATACTCTTAAAATCCGCAGCGGCAGGGAATATGCCTGAGGAAGACAGAACCTATCTCTCCGCAGTCGTCGCGTCTCGCACTGGTTTGACGCCGGATGAGGCCAATCAAAGGGTCGCAGCCGTACTTCAGAGCATAGAGCGGACAAAAGTGGAAACGCAACGGGCCGCTGACGAGGCGCGCAAGTCGGCATCGACCACGGCAATGCTCGGAGCTGTATCGCTTCTGATTGGCGCCTTCATAGCATCCGCTGCAGCAGCCATCGGTGGCCGTCAGCGCGATGACGAAGAAGCAGCGTTGATAACAAAGCTTTAGTCAGGGCACGCTGTGCGAATACGGCTGTACTCAAAGCGAGGCGGCTTATTCGCATTTTAGGGGTTTGGACTGTGCGGCAGCCGAAGCCTGCATATTGAAGGCACTGGGTGGTCGGGCGTCGCGGGATGAAGCTCTTGTACTGTTTGAGATCACGTTGCAACCTACAGATCTCAGCCGGATCTCCCCCGATCTTAAACTGGCGAGCTAACATCTTCTGGCAGATCCCCACGACCCAGTGGGCAGCGTTGCGGAACTCACTCGCCAGAACCGCAAGTTGTGATCGACCGCCTCTGCTCTCGCAATCTTGTGAATAACGCCGCCAACGAGGTCTCATACTCGGGGCAACGGCGTCGCCCCTGACCGCAGCCACAGCAAACGACCCCGAACCTATCCCGCTCATGAGTACGGCGCTCCTTTCTGCGTCGAAAATCCGTCGGCGTTCACCAGAGAGGAATTTGACCGCTGGGCCACGGTTTAAGTCTGGGTCCAGCTCTTGAATAAGCGCGAGGCACCGGTGCCCTTGTATCGACCGGTCCTGCGATGAAAAATGACAGGTCAGCCGTGATTGGGACGCATCCAGGTTCGCATGTATTTAAGGGAGGAAGCCATGAACCATTTCATCACCGAAAAATCCAAGCTCGTTGAAACGGCATTGGTTGGCGTTGTCACGACCGCGAGAGGTCGAAACCTTGCTCTTCTGGAAGGTTATCCCGACATCAAAGTAGTCGTTGCCAAGGATGTGGATAAACGCAAGGTTGCGGTGATTTCGGGCGGCGGGTCCGGGCACGAACCCGCCCATGCCGGTTTCGTCGGCAACGGACTTTTGACCGCGGCCGTATGTGGCGAAGTGTTCGCCTCCCCAAGCGTCGACGCGGTCTTCAGCGCGATCACCGCTGTCACTGGGCCAGCCGGCTGCTTGCTTGTCGTAAAAAACTATACCGGCGATCGCCTGAATTTCGGACTTGCCGCTGAAAGAGCACGCGCGCTCGGATATCAAGTTGAGACGGTTGTTGTCTCCGACGATATCGCAATTCCAGGGTCGGCCCAGCCGCGTGGCCTTGCAGGAACGCTTTTTGTTCACAAAGTCGCCGGACATTTATCGACGCGCGGCGCTTCACTTAAAGCTGTGGCGGCCGCCGCCCGTAAAGCTTCATCGCAGCTCGCAACGCTTGGACTTGCGGTTGACACGTGCACCATTCCCGGTGCCCAAAAAACTGACCGCATCAAACAGGGGCACGCGGAGCTAGGGCTTGGCATCCATGGCGAACCAGGCATCGAACTGGTAGAGAACCGCCCGATCGGTGAACTCGTCGGAACCGTCTCTTCGCATTTGGCGAAAGGGTTGCCGGCCGACGCGCGCGTCGCGCTGCTTATCAATAATCTGGGGGGCATGACGGAGCTGGAAATGGCATCGGTAACAGACGCCGTTGTCGCCACACCGCTTTTTGAGAGCGTCGATTATCTCATTGGGCCAAGGAGGCTAATGACCTCGCTGGATATGAAGGGGTTCTCGTTGTCATATCTTGTTTTGGACGCGGAGTTGGAGGAAGCGATCACCTCCGATGTCGAACCATTAGCCTGGCAGGCCGCGATTCGCCCGTCAATACTGGAATTCTTGCCGATTGAAAGTGGCAGCTTGGCCCGGACATTCGAGCCTTCGGAAAATGCCGCGATGAGGACGATCCTTTCGACGGCGACCGCGTTGTTCATCGAGAAGGAAGCATTTTTAAACGAACTCGATAGCCGCGTGGGAGATGGTGACACTGGCTCCACCTTCGCAACGGCTGCCCGCACGATTGCGGGCGAGCTTGACGGCCTTCCCCTTGATGCAGGCTCAAACCTTTGTGCCCGCCTGAGTGATATTCTGTCTCGTAATATGGGCGGATCGAGCGGAATTTTGCTAGCTATCTTTTTCGCTGCCGCTTCAGATGCCTACGGACAGGCCTCCAATTGGCCTAAAGCCCTGAAGGCTGGCCTAGATAAGATGAAGTCCTATGGAGGAGCAAACCTAGGCGACCGCACGATGATCGATGCGCTTCAGCTGGCAATCGAAAGTCTGGTTGGCGGCTCCAACTTGCAAAGTGCTGCTCTAGCTGCGCGGCATGGCGCCAACATGACGGGAAAGATGCAGTCTGCAAAAGCCGGGAGATCCGCCCATGTCGCAGCCAGAAATCTCAGTGGAAACGTCGACCCTGGCGCGGAGGCTGTCGCGATCCTGTTTGAGCGCCTGGCGTCCGCAAAGCCATAAAAATCGGCGGCACCATTTCAGTTGCGCGCTTAATATGCTTTGCCGCGCCGATCGGGAACGCCGCCTAGGGTGTGCATCGCGAGCAGGTTGACAGACTGCTCCTCCACTTCACCATCGCGATGCCCCTCGATCGCACGGGCATACCCGTACGTATTACCCCAGCGCATGGTATCCAAGCTTGGTCGTTTGACATCAAGCCATTCAGGTGGTTGGTTTTGAATGTCCGTCAATTCAAGCAATCTTTGAATAGAGAAAAGGAGGAAAAATATGGTGATCAAAAAAAGCGGATCGGCGCACTGGACTGGCGGCCTGAAGGATGGAATGGGGGAAATCTCGTCCGAGAGCGGAGCTCTTAACGCCCATCCTTATGGCTTTAAAACACGTTTCGAAGGTGTGAAGGGAACAAATCCCGAGGAATTGATCGGTGCGGCCCATGCCGCCTGCTTTACAATGGCGCTTTCCCTGATCCTTGGTGATGCGGGCTTAACGGCGACAAGTCTAGACACGAAAGCGGTTGTCAGTCTTGATAAGGTCGGAGACGGTTTCGCGATCACGGCAATCGAACTGAACCTTAGCGGTACTGTGCCAAATGCTGACGAGGCGCGTTTCACCGAGCTAGCCAACAAGGCGAAAGAAGGATGCCCTGTGTCAAAGGCACTCGCGACGGTCCCGATCAGTCTGAACGTTACCTTTTCCTGACGCTCATAATCCGCTCCTGTACTTTCGCGGTTAGGAGTGACAGTTGATGTTGCAGGAGCAACCGCTATCTCGCCGAAATCTTCTTAAAACGGCTAGTGCTGTAACGGGCTAGCCGTTTCATCGGCAGACAGTTTGGAACGGCTCCCAGTGCCACACCGACACTGTAACGCTCCTTGGTTGTTCACGCAGGATGAAACACGCAGGAAGTGATGAGCGAATTTATATTAGACTTTACGTATATCTTAAACGAGAATTCAAGGCTGTGAATGTAACATCGGCTCCAACTTGGGGCCTTGTAATGACGCTGCAGCTGCAAAACGTAATTCTGGAACAGATCGCTCGAGGCGAGCCCCTTAAAATCACGATTGGTAGTCTTTGCAGAGCAGTCGAGGCGATCGCCACTGACGCTGTCTGCTCGGTCCTTGCCGTGGACGAGGGTCGGTTACAAACCCTGGCGGCCCCCACCCTGCCGGACGATTTTTCCAACGCCATCAACGGATTGCGGGTAGGCCCCCTCGTCGGTTCCTGTGGTACTGCAGCGTTCCTAGGAAAGCCTGTCGTCGTCACCGACATCGCGACCGATCCCCGCTGGCGAGACTTTCGTGATATGGCATCACCGCTCGGGTATCGGGCGTGCTGGTCTTCGCCGATCATAATCGATGAGAAAGTGGTCGGGACCTTCGCCTTTTATTTTCGCGAGCAGCGCGGCCCGTCCCTGCGCGAACAGGAGATCGTGGATGCGAGCGTCCATTTGTGCGCCCTTGCAATCGAAAGAGACCGGCGCGTGGCGGAGCGTGAGCGACTGAGCTACACGGACTGGATGACAGGCCTGCCAAACAGGCTTCGTTTTCAGCAGCGGCTGTCGGATCTGACGACATGCGCAAACAACTGGGGGATCCTTCTTCTTGATCTTGATAACCTTAAACTGGTCAACGACACGTTTGGGCATACCGCCGGTGATGACCTGATCCGGATCGTCTCGCAACGGTTGTCGGCGGTCGTTGGTGCTTATGACACATTCCGGTTGGGAGGCGACGAGTTTGCGATTGTCGTTACCGGAGCGGCAGAGACTGTCGACCTGAAGGTGCCTGCTGCCGAGATCCTCGAGACGCTGAAAAAAGCTGCCGATTGCGCGGGTCATGTGGTTTTTCCCGCAGCAACAATTGGTGGTTCGCGACGGGATCAAGCCGCATCCGCTGAAGGGGTGCTCAAGAATGCCGACGTCGCACTCTATCATGCTAAGGACACACGACGGGGCAACTTCTTTGAATATGCTTCTGGGCTTGGAACCGCGATTACCCGGCGATTTCGTGCTGTTCGAGATACCGAACTCGCGCTTCGGGAAGACCGGATTAGAGCGTTCTACCAGCCTATAGTTCGACTGGATACGCGCGAGGTGGTGGGGTTTGAAGCGCTCTGCCGGATGCAGACCCATAGTGGTGACATCATTGCCGCCGCGATGTTTCATGAGGCAACCAAGGATGCAAAAATTGCCTCAGACCTCACACAGCGAATGCTGCTTCAAGTGGCGGATGATATCAGCTCCTGGCTGGATGAAGGCCTTCCCCTCCAGCACGTCGGGATCAACATTTCTGCGGTCGACCTTCACATAGGTAATCTGGGAGAGCGGTTGTGTGATGCGTTTGCGGCCGCATGTCCAGCTCGATCACATCATCCTCGAAGTGACTGAGTCGGTCTATCTGGGACGGCTTGCAGATGAGATTGCCGGCCAGATCCGAAAGCTTCGAGAACGCGGCCTGCGCGTCGCGCTCGACGATTTCGGCACCGGGTACGCGTCGCTTACCCATCTGCTGACAATGCCGGTCGATATCATCAAGATCGACAAATCCTTCATCGACCAGTTGGGGCCGCTCGAACCCGCTTGCTTCATCGTGGAGGGGTTGGTTCAGATCGCCAAAAAGCTCGGCATACGGGTGGTGGCGGAGGGGATTTGAAGACGAAGCCCAACTGGAAAGGCTTTTGTCTCTTGGATGCCTCCTTGGCCAAGGTTTTCTTTTCTCAAAGGCTGTGGACAGGGATGCAGCGGCCGCGTTGCTCTTACGATATGGCCAAACGAGGCCAATCAGCGATCGGATCAAGAGGGCGTAACATCGACGAGCCGCGATAAGTAAAGCACCGACCTCTCCTCCATCACGTGCGGCTGGTCGATGGCCGTCACGTAAATGGTTCCCCCCCGGCTGCCAGCGCGAAAATTTAACGCGGTTATCTAATCGCTCCCTCGAAGCTTTGAGTGACTTCATGCAATGCGCGCTCGCAGTACGGGCAGGTCCAAATAGACCTAAAAAATCTTTCTTTTCTCCGGAACCATTTTTACGCTCAGGCATTACCGGGCTCAAAGTGAGACAGTGTAAGATATAGATTGGTTCTTTGAATGGTGCAGGCAGGCCCGGATTGCGGGATAATATTCCGTAACCACTCTGGCACGGGCGACCCGCAGATACGTCGAGCGTTGCTGCGCCTTTCAACTCCCTTGAGTTTACCTCCTCATCTCGAGCACTTCTCTTTTCGGTGTAGCCGTCGTTTTGCCGTTCGAAAATCACTACATAATTGCGCCACGACGTCGATCCAGCTACCGGTCTCACCGATCAGATTGCTTCCTCTTTCCTCGAGATATCCATGATAAAGTCCAATGTCGCGACACCGTCGCGGCGAACCGTCGGCCTCGACCCTTCCGTCGCATTTAGCCTTGCGGGAGCGTTGGCGTTTTTCATCATCAGCGCAGCAGTCTCCTGGTATAATGTCCAGACCCTTCGCTCGAACAATGAGCGTGTCGTGCACTCGCATGAAGTCATTGTCGGCCTCTCCGATCTGCTTTCCAATATCCAGGACGCCGAGACGGGGCAGCGCGGCTTTTTATTGACCGAAAGCGAACGTTACCTAGAGCCATACACGTCCGCTCTCATGGCCATTCCGCGACGTCTTGAAACGATCAATGCGATGATCAGCGACAATGTCTCGCAGCGGCAAAGGCTGGGAGTCTTGAAATCTCGGATCGAAGGGAAACTCGCCGAGCTGCGCGAGACGATCGATCTGCGGCGCACACAAGGCGAGCAGGCAGCGCTCGCGCTCGTCAATTCCGATCGCGGCAAAGCAGAGATGGACGCTGTTCGTGAGCAACTCACGGCAATGCGGCAGGAAGAGACGCGGTTGCGAATGCTGCGGCTTGCGGAAATGGACAGTGCCTACACCACAGCGTTTGCCAGCAGCGTGCTGGCCGGATTGCTCGGTATCTTGCTGACCGTCGCGATCGCATTCTTGATGCGCCAGGCAACCCTTTCGCGGCGGCGGCAGGATTGGCTGCAATCCGGTGAGGTCGGCCTCAATGCCGCCGTCACCGGAGACCGACGCATTGAAGATCTCGGCGACAGCATTCTGGAGTTTCTTACCCGATATACTGATGCCGTGGCGGCTGCGATTTTCGTGAAGGATGAAGACGATTTCCAGCGTGCATCGAGCTGGGGCGTTCCCAACGGCGCAAACGTGCCCGCCAACTTCAAACCTCGGGAAGGACTGCTCGGCCAGGCAGTATCGAGTGCAAAGCCGATCCTGGTTGCCGATGTACCTGACGGTTATCTCGCCTTCGGGTCGGCACTTGGGGCCGACAAGCCGCGGCATATCATCATTTCTCCTGGAAGCATTGATGGCGCGGTCAATTGCGTGATCGAACTCGGTTTTCTGCACCCTGTCGATGACACGGTTCTTACACTTCTCGATCAGGCGTCGGCATCGATCGCAACTGCCGTACGCTCGGCAAAATATCGCAGTGACCTTCAGAACCTGCTTCGCGAGACCCAGCGACAGGCCGAGGAATTGCAGGTCCAGGGTGAAGAACTGCGCGTTTCCAATGAGGAACTTGAGGAGCAGGGCCGCGCCTTGAAGGAATCGCAGGCTCGCCTGGAGCAGCAGCAGGTTGAGCTGGAACAGACAAACTCGCAGCTGGAAGAACAAGCTCAGCAGTTGGAAGGCCAGCGCGACGACCTCGAGAAGGTCAACGCTTCGGTCCAGCTCAAGGCTCGTGAACTTGAACAGGCCAGCCGGTACAAGTCCGACTTTCTTGCCAATATGTCGCATGAATTGCGCACACCGCTCAATTCCTCGCTCATCCTTGCCAAGCTTCTCGCCGACAACCCGGATGACAACCTGACCGCGGAACAGGTCAAATACGCCCAGACCATTCAGTCCTCCGGCAACGACCTGCTCAATCTGATCAATGACATCCTCGATCTATCCAAAATCGAGGCCGGCCATGTCGACATCAGGCCTGAGACGATTTCTCTTGAGAGACTTGTTGGTAGCATCAGGCAGCTGTTTGATCCCGTCGCGAGATCGAAGGATCTCGCGTTCGAGATTGACATCGCACCTGACGCGCCGACCGTAATCGAGACGGATCCTCAACGCCTTGAACAGGTCCTCAAGAACCTGCTTTCAAATGCGTTTAAATTCACCGAGAAGGGCAAGGTTACCCTGTCCATCCGAAATGACAATAACGGTCAGGTGGCTATCGCGGTCTCTGATACCGGGATCGGTATCGCCGAGGATCAGCAAAACAGCATTTTCGAAGCCTTCCATCAGGCTGATGGCACGATCAGCCGACGTTTTGGCGGGACGGGCCTGGGGCTCTCGATATCCCGAGAACTGGTACGATTGCTCGCAGGTTCCATTCACCTGACCAGCCGGCACAATGTCGGAAGCACGTTTACCGTCGTTGTCCCTGTCTCCTATGATCCTGCACAGGTTGCCTCGCGCGACATCCGTTCGGCGGTTGCGGTCGCATCACTGGAACCGGCTGTCGCCGACGTGAGCCCTTCGCCTGCTGAACGCCGTCAGATTGTCGAGGACGATAGGGCTGCCGCCAGTGACGGCCGTCGTACATTACTGGTGATTGAAGATGACGACAGCTTTTCCGCAATCCTGAGGGATCTTGCTCGGGAAAAGGGCTTCCGCGCGCTTGTTGCGGGAACGGCGCATGAGGCGCTGGAACTGGCCAAACAGCATATGCCCAGCGCCATTGTTCTCGACGTCGGATTGCCTGATCAGTCCGGTCTGTCTGTCCTTGACCGGCTCAAGCGTGACGTGCGCACGCGACACATTCCCATTCATATCGTTTCGGCGGACGACTACACCGAAACGGCGCTTTCGCTTGGCGCGGTCGGCTACATGATGAAGCCTGTCCAGCGCGAGCAACTTATCGATGTGCTTGAAAAACTGGATGCGAGGCTGTCCCAAGGTCTGCATCGGGTTTTGATCGTCGAGGACAATGCCGTCCAGCGCGAGGCGGTCGAAAAACTTCTCACCTCCCATGATGTTGAGACGATCAGCACCGGAACGGCCGCGGAATGCCTGACGCTTTTGAAGGAGCAGACGTTCGACTGCATGGTCCTCGATCTGTCGCTGCCTGACGCTTCCGGCTATTCACTTCTTGAAACCATCAGCGCGGACGACAGCCATTCCTTCCCGCCGGTGATCGTCTATACCGGCCGCGTCCTGTCTGCTGACGAAGAACAGCGACTTCGTCGTTATTCGAAGTCCATCATCATCAAGGGAGCAAAGTCGCCCGAGCGTCTTCTTGATGAGGTTTCGCTGTTTCTGCATCAGGTGGTTTCAGATCTGCCTGATGAGCAACAAAAGATGATCCGCAAGGCGCGCAATAGGGATGCGCTTATGGAAGGTCGCCGGATCATGGTCGTCGAAGACGACGTTCGTAATGTCTACGCGTTGACCAATATCCTTGAGCCCCGCGGCGCACTTATCGAGATTGCTCGTAACGGCCAGGAGGCTCTCGACAAGCTTGAGCGGTCTCAGAACGATCCGGCGACAGCGGTCGATCTGGTGCTGATGGATGTGATGATGCCAGTCATGGACGGATTGACCGCGACCCGTGCGATTCGCAGAAATCCAAATTGGAAGAAGCTGCCGATCATCACCCTGACAGCAAAGGCCATGCCGGACGATCAAGAGCGCTGCATCGAGGCCGGCGCCAATGATTATATGGCAAAGCCGCTTGACGTGGAAAAGCTTCTTTCTCTGGTACGTGTATGGATGCCGCGGTGATCGAGACATTCGAAAAAGTGGAGGACATCGAGATCCGGCTCCTGCTGGAAGCACTTTATGTCCGGTATCACTATGATTTCCGCAACTATGCGATGGGATCGATCAAACGCCGGTTGAGACAGGCGCGTGAGCAGCTCGGCTTTGCAACAATCTCTGCGATGCAGGAGCGTCTACTCCACGACGAAACCATGCTCCCAACGCTGCTTGGCTATCTCACCGTTCAGGTGAGCGAGATGTTTCGCGACCCAAGCTATTTCAAGGCCATCCGCGACAATGTCGTTCCACATCTGCGGACCTACCCATCCCTCAAGGTCTGGATCGCCGGATGCAGTTTCGGCGAGGAAGTGTATTCCCTGGCGATCCTGTTCAGGGAGGAAGGGCTTGAGGACCGCACGATCTTTTACGCCACCGACATCAACCAGGATGCGCTGCAAGGCGCTGAGGCCGGTGTTTATGATCTCGACCGGATCCAGCTGTTTACAGAGAACCATCGCAGCTCGGGCGGCAAATCCTCTCTTTCCGACTACTACAGCGCGGGCTACGGCCGCGTCACGTTTGACCGGACCTTGAGAGACCGTGTGGTGTTTTCAGACCATAGCCTCGTCACCGACGCGGTTTTCGGTGAGATGCATCTGATATCATGCCGCAATGTGATGATCTATTTCGACAGACCTCTGCAGGACCGCGCCATTGGCCTGTTCAAAGATTCACTGGCGCGCAAGGGCTTTTTGGGAATTGGGGCCAAGGAAAACCTGCGATTTTCTGCGCATGCCGATGATTTTCAGGAGTTTGTGCGCGAGGAGAAGATTTACCAAAAGGGTGGGAAATGATCAGATCCTTGCCGAGGGCAATCGTGATTGGCGCGTCTGCCGGAGCGCTCGAGGCGCTGTCGGTAATCCTTCCGGCGCTTCCCGAAGATTTTCGGCTGCCGATTTTTATTGTCGTGCATATTCCGCCCGACAAGCGCAGTGTGCTAGCCGAACTGTTTCGCGCGAAATGCAAAATCCGGGTGTCCGAGGTCGAAGACAAGGAACCGATACGGCCATCAACCGCCTATTTTGCGCCGCCGGATTATCATGTTTTGGTTGAGAAGGATCATACTCTCGCCCTCACCAATGAGGAGCCGGTGCTGTTTTCCAGACCGTCGATCGATGTGCTGTTTGAAAGCGCCGCAGACATCTACGGACCAGATGTTGTCGCTGTGCTCTTGACCGGTGCAAATCACGACGGCGCGAAGGGCCTTCTTCTGATCGCGAGGGCCGGCGGAGAGGTGATCGTCCAAGATCCCGAAACAGCATTTGCCGCCGCGATGCCCCAAGCGGGACTGGATCTTTGCCCGGACGCGGCGGTTTTATCGCTTCAGGGCATAACTGACTATTTGAGGAGAGTGGGCTGAGATGGATCAGGTATCGTTTCTATTGGTCGACGACCTCGAAGAGAATCTGCTCTCTCTTGAGGCCCTGCTACGCCGCGAAGGGCTGAACCTTTTAAAAGCGCGATCGGGAGACCAGGCGCTGGAGCTCTTGCTGGAGCATGATGTCGCCCTCGCTCTGATCGATGTTCAGATGCCAGGGTTAAATGGCTTCGAGCTTGCCGAACTTATGCGTGGCAATGAGCGAACCCGGCGTGTCCCGATAATTTTCGTCACGGCCGGCAACACCGCAGATAGCCGCTGGCGGTTTCAGGGTTATGAGGCCGGCGCGGTCGACTTTATCCAGAAGCCAATCGAGCCAGACGTCCTGCGCAGCAAGGCTGAGGTGTTTTTCGAACTCTTCCGTCAACGGCAGCAAATCGCAGAACAAAGGGACGAGCTTCAAAAACAGGCCGAGGCGCTGAAGGAAGCCGACCGCCGTAAGGACGAGTTCCTCGCCACGCTGGCGCATGAGCTGCGCAATCCGCTGGCCCCACTTCGCAATGGTCTCGACATTCTCCAGCGTAATCCAGCAGGCGAAAATTCCGGCGAAATCCGCAACATGATGGATCGACAACTTGTTCATCTCGTCAGGCTGATCGATGATCTTCTTGATGTTTCCCGGGTCAGCCAGGGAAAAATCGAACTCAGGCGAGATACGGTGCGGATTGACGGAATCATCAGATCGGCGATTGAATCAAGCCGCCCGCTAATTGACGCGGGAGGGCACGAGCTGATGGTCGATCTGGCTGAGGCTTCGCTCTGGGTTGACGGCGATCAAATCCGCCTGTCGCAGGCGATTGGCAATCTCCTCAACAATGCCGCCAAATATACTCCGCGCGGAGGTCAGATCAGCATTGTTGCCGCAGCTGAAGGGCAGCAGGCCATAGTGAGGGTGACCGATAATGGCGTCGGAATACCGGAGAACATGAAGGCCAAGGTCTTCCAGTTGTTCACACAGATCGACGACCATCTCAATCGTGCACAAGGCGGCCTCGGAATTGGCCTTGCTCTCGTCAACCAACTCGTTGAAATGCATGGCGGCACGGTTGACGCCCACAGTTCCGGGCCAGGAACAGGCAGTACATTCACGATCAGGCTTCCTCTTGTTTCCGCGCCACAGATCATCACGACCAGTGAGCCGCAGACTATCGAACTTTCCTCGTTCCGATCGTTGAGAGTACTGGTGGTCGACGACAATCCGATCATCGCCGATACGCTCGGAATGATGCTTGAGGATATCGGCCATCAGTTCGAGGCGGTGCATGACGGCAGAGAGGCGCTGGATGCCGCGATGGACTACGGTCCCGACGTCATCCTGCTCGATATCGGACTTCCAGGCATGGACGGGTATGAGGTCTGCAGGGCATTTCGCAGCCAAGCGCGGTTTCAAAATACCCCGATCATCGCGCAGACCGGCTGGGGTCAGGAGCGCGACAAGGAATTGGCAAGTGAGGCAGGTTTCAACTTCCATCTGACAAAACCGGTTCCATTGGGGCAGCTTCAAAAAGTGTTCGCCGATCTGGCCTAACGTGCCACTAGGCAGTGTCCCCATAAACAGGGTTCATCTTGGCAACGGTGTGTGATTCAATCTCTTTGAAAGGAGATTGCCATGCGCCGTCACGAATTGAGCGACGAAGAATGGACTATCATCGCACCGCTTCTGCCGACCAATACCCGTGGAGTTGAACGTGTTGACGATCGCCGAGTATTCAATGGCATCCTTTTGGCGCTTCAGAACCGGATCGTCCTGGCGCGACGTGCCGGAACGTTATGGCCCGCGCACGACACTCTACAATCGGTTTTCCCGCTGGCGCAAAGCAGGTGTCTGGGATGCCTTCTGGGTGCCGTTTCAAAGTGTTACGACGGCGATATCGTGATGATCGAATCATCCTGTGTCCGCGTTCACCAGCATGGTGCTAATGCTAAAAAGGGGGCTGCCGATCCTTGCATGGGACGTTCTCGCGGAGGCCTGACGACGAAGATCCATGCTCTTGTCGATGCTGATGGCTTGTCGGTTCGCCTGGAGCTACCGCATGTCAGGCGGCCGATGATCCTATGGCTGAGAAGCTGTTGAGCGACCTGAAAACCGGCGCGACGATCTTTGCCGACAAAGCATACGACACTGATGCAATTCGTAATTTTGCCAAGCAACGCAAATGCTGGGCGAACATCCCCAAAGGCCAATCGAAAGCAGACATTCAGCTCCAGTCGCTGCGTCTACCGTTAGCGCAATCTCGTCGAACGGTTCTTCAACCGCATCAAGCAGATGCGCGCCTCGCGACGAGATACGACCGGCGTGCTGACAACTGCCTCGCAGCTCTCAAGCTGGCAGCGACAAGGATATGGATTGCCTCAGCTAATGAGTCCGCGTCCTCGGATGTACTTGAGACTTCCGTTTATGTTTGTAGTGGCCAGACCCGCCCAGGGATTGGCTCCCGCATTGCCCTTGCCGAAACTTATTCAGCAGCTACCTCTAATAAAAGGAGTATATAGCCGGAAGAATGACATCGCCCGTGGTCGCTTTTGTCCTGTCCTTGGCGGAATCGTTTGTCGTATGGAACGGTTTTGCCGGTAGCAGTCGGTCCCGGCTAGCTTACGCTTAGCCTCCTGCGGCTGCTTTTTCTCCACCAAAACCGTGTCGAGAATTCCCGGGTTCCTGCCCGAACCGGGCGTTGCTATGCTGAACGCTCCGATATTCTTCAATGTCCTTCCCGGATCTCGGCTTGCCGCCGGTTGATCCGTGCGAGCAGCAACTCTCTTCGATCTGCTGTCGTGCTGCTCGTTGCTCCAGCCATCTTCCGAGGCATTACCGCGGACGAGCCCTTGTCCGCACCTCGCCGCCGGCTCTATCCGAGGTGGCATAATGCGCCCTCTTATGATCGTACATCAATGCGTCCGCGCGCCGAACGACCGCCTCGATCGTCTCACCGATTTCGCTGGTTGCGACTCCGTAGGACATGCTGAGCGGCGCGTTGGAGTAAAACTGAAATTGTTGATCTTTAGGAGTTCCATGATCGTATCGACCATCGAGCCTGCTGCTTTTGCGTCGGCTCCGGGCACGAGTACGGCAAACTCGTCACCGCCGATCCGGCACGCATGGTTCGATACCGAGACGGCACCATTGAGGATCTCGCCGAAACGCCTCAGCAGGCCGTCACCGGCATCGTTACCGAGCTGATCGTTAGCTTCCTTCACCCCGTTGAACTCGATAATGATGGCCGACACCGGGCGAAGCGACCTGCGCTCCAACCGGTTCATCTCGTCGGCGTAAAAGGCGCTATTATATAGTTTGGTCAGCACGTCGTGCTTGCCGAGATATTCGAGATAGGCATCCGCCTTCTTGCGTGCCGTGATGTCGCCAAGCGCCACCTGCACGCGTGACCAATCCATCTCTTGGCCCGGAAAGACCGAGAAATGCAGCAGGATATGCCGTACGGAGCCGTCGAGGGCGCAATTTATGCCTCGCGATGATGAAAAAGGTTGCCGCTCCAGAGCTCTTCCGCCTTAATCAGAGACGTGAGCAGCCTCCCCGGGCTGATCGACTGGCACAACGATGCCACATATCGGACGGGCACCCCATCCTTGTCCCTGAACCCTTTTCCGAACAAACAAACGCTTACAAATTGACCGTCCAAATTTAGAACCCGGCAATGCTCCTGTTGTGCTGTGTGCTCAACGAGGCTTTCGCGAATCGCTTTGGCCAAGCGAGGCAAGTCGTCAGGCTGAACGAGAGCCAGATAATCCTCGATCGGCAGCCCTCGTTCAGCCGAGACCCCGGTTATCCCAGATAAACGCGCCAGCGCGCCATCTGCCTAAAGCAAGTTGTGTGGCAGGTACCAGGTAAAAGAACCGGCGTCTGGCGCTCTATAGAGCAGGACGTTACTGCCTGTGCTGCGCCCGCATTCGTGCTTGTGTCGTTATTCTGTTCGGATTGCGCAGCGCCCTGGGTGCCGCCCGGAGCGCCACAGTTTGTGTTCGAGCTATCGCCGGTCTGGCTACCATCCTGCTATCACCGCCAGAGTTATTACTGCCGTTAGATTCGCTGTCGCTACTGGTAGCGCTGCTGTTGCCACCGTCACCGCTGTTGTTGCCGCGACCGGTTCCGCTGCTTTGAGCCACGGCCGGAGTTGCCAGATTCCGTTCCGCTGTTCTGTGCGCTCCGCATCCGGAACCTCCGGAATCTCCTCCTAATATGGTGATGAGCAGGACTTAAAAATGGTCGGGCCACAAGACAAGAATTTTCTTCAAGAGAAGACAGAAGCGCCCGCCGCGAGAGCTAAGAACGCAAAGTTGGGCCGCGGCTTCATCATAGTACTGAGCTGTTTTGCAGCCTTCGTATTTTTGCCTTGGTTAATAACGCGGTCTTTGGGCTTAGCTTCGCGTGGGGGCGTCTCCGTACACGGTCTTGTCATCAGCCAAAAGTAGCGCACCTGCACCTGTGTTTCGCCAGACAGGATCCCCTCCCGGACCTTAGGCTCCTTTTACAAGAGCGGACCTTTTGTCGTGTGTGCTCCTCAAGCTTCGTTCCAGTTGGTTTCCTGTCGACCGTGAGGATTAGGGTTGTCATAGGAAGGGCGATTGAAGTGGGAACTTGCATCTTTAAGTTTTATGTCATTAACTTGGGGATTTCATCGTGTCTGCTGAGGATGTTAAATTTTCACAATGCTTTGACTATGGGCGCAGAGCTGCGAGGATCGGGATGCCTCGCACAACAAATCCCTACCTTGAAGAAGGCTCGATTGAACTGGATGCATGGATCGAAGGGTTCGAAACCGTGGCCAACACGGAGATAATCCCGATCGAGCGAGTGCATCTTTTTCATCGCGGCAAAGAAGCGGCCGAACGGGGCGAACCCGCATCGGTGTGTCCATATACAAATGACGACAATCCTGAGCGGATGGAAATATGGCTTTTGGGTTATGCGCCACATGTCGAACCGCAACCAATTTAATAGGACGGCGTGTGCCACGGCACGCCCTTCTGAGCCGCAGGAATTCAGCCGTCGCTTGGAGGCCCTATGTTTCTAAGCTGCCAAACTGTCTTGTGATTGTAGAAACCTCCGCCCTTTGGCGGCCAAAAGAGGTTGCCAGGGACTATCCATAAGGCCAAGGGCAATGCCCAGCAGGCTAAAGTCTATGTGAAAGATGTTGTCGACAGGGCCTTACCTACAAACAGAACCCCGGCACAGTATGTCGAGGTTTTCTTCGCACGCGATTAGATTGTTCCCGGGAAATATTCTGGTTGGGCGCTATCGCCAGGATCTTCGGCTACCGCCAACAGTGCGACAAGCGCATCATGTTGTGGCCCGGCAGGGCCTGCGTTGAGAACGTCCCGAACCGTCGTAACTGTCGCATGGCCACCTGACGGCAGGTTCCCACGATGAAGCACGACGATTGCACCGCGATCATTTTTCCCGATCGACCAAGTGTCACCGTTTGAACTTCGCGAGAATTCTTTGACGTCTGAGAGGTCAGATGCCGCGGGCAACATTTGGGCTTTCTCCAAATGCCCGTGATCTGCGGAACGCAGATTGGCCTGGGCCTCCTGCAAAAGAGTTTCACGGTTTTCGTCTGCGTGTTCGCCGGTCCGCGCAGCATCACTGGCCAGGTCGAGCTCTTCTGGCATATTAAGTCCTCTCTCAATAGTTGAATATCCGGTCCACCACCCAGTTAACCGGCAGGGTCGATAACGGTTCCGAGGTTGCCGGAGAGCAAGAGAATCCGGGACCATCCACGATCGAAACTTCCCTTGCTCGATCCCGCTTATGCGCTGCAAGTACCCTGGCCCTTGATGGCGCGGAGTCTATTTAAGGGAGGTGGTAATTTCGCATTTTGAGGAGAAGCGGCATTGAGTATCGCGACGAGCGGCCGGGATTTCGACACCTCCAAATTTTTCGGAGGAATTGCACGCGGTATTGCAGGGGCACTCCTCTTCGCACTACCTATGCTCATGACAATGGAGATGTGGGAACTGGGCGTTTATATGGATCGCAGCCGTCTCCTGCTCCTGCTCCTCCTCAACATACCTCTGCTGATCGTTCTTTCCGATAGGGTGGGCTTCGAAGAGACCTCGACATGGAGGCAAGCAATCCGCGATGCGAGCATTGCCTATGCTCTTGGCATCCTTTCCAGCGCTTTGATCCTTGTCGCGATTGGGGTGATCAAGGAAGATCAGTCAACGCACGAAATAATCGGCATGATCGCGCTCCAGGCCGTTCCTGCGAGCATTGGTGCGATGCTGGGCCGGAGCCAACTCGGTGGGCAGTCGGGCGATGACCATCACGGAGACGGAAGCGCCGATGATGACCCTGTTCACGAAAGGGAGACAAGCTACGCAGGTGAGCTGTTTCTCATGGCTGTGGGTGCCTTGTTTCTGAACCTTAACGTCGCCCCCACGGAAGAAATGATCCTCCTGTCGTACAAGATGACGCCTTGGCACGCCCTTGTCATCATCGTCGGCTCGCTAGCCGCCATGCACGGCTTCGTGTACGCATTGTCGTTCAGGGGAAGCCATGATCTTGCCGAGGGAACGCCAAGCTGGCATGCCTTTGTTCGTTTTACATTGCCTGGGTACTTGATCGCTGGCTTGATCAGTGCCTATTGCCTTTGGACGTTCCATAGAACCGATGACATGGGATCCACCCAAATCCTGATGATTGTCGTCATTCTGAGCTTTCCCGGCGCCATTGGCGCGGCGGCGGCTCGACTAATCCTGTGAGGCTCCGATGACGAAAATCTCGAACGGCAGAAACATCGAAGCCAGCGCGCCCCACTGGATAGAATGGGTGACAGGTGCGATATCGGCGATAATCGTTCTTACCGTCATCGTCTGGATTGGCAAGGATGGCATCCTGGACCGCGACAGGTCGCCGGACCTCCATGGGCAGGTCGTGCAGACAGAAGAGCGCAGTGATGGCTTTCAAGTCCTTTTCGAAATCCACAACGATTCCAGTGTCACAGCGTCCCAGGTGAAAGTTCGAGGAGAATTGAGAGATCAAGGCTCGGTACTGGAGAGCTCCGAAAGCGTATTAGATTATGTTCCCGGGCACTCGAGAGCTGGTGGAGGGCTGATCTTCCGGCAAAATCCAGCGGGGAAAGAGCTGACAGTCAGACCAACGGCTTTCGACGAGCCGTGATCCGAAATCGTGCTGGGTACATCCGCAGTCAGATGCGTTGGTCATTGCGTTCAGCGAACGTAGGATCACTGCCCCCGGCCTCATTTTCGGGTCCGAGGCACTTTCTAGCGAGCCGGCGGCGCTAATGAGAGAACCGTGAACCGAACACGCGGAGTGCTCATGATCGCTGCGGGTCTGCTGGCTACAGAAAAAAAGGCGCCAATGCGCCGTCAACCAAACCTATGGTGGGCGACCAAGGAGATCAGAGTGGTTGACGATCGCATCGGAGCTGTCGCTATTCTGGCTGACGCCAACTAACCTGTCACGTCCCCCGGCCCAACATGAGGCGAACCCAGTTATTGACGTCATTACACCCAAGGCGAATACCACCACCGACGGCCGGCTCTGGAACTATGGCTGGCTCAGACAGTTCCTCCTCCCGATAAAGCGTGAGGTGAATAAATTCGATGGAAAACGCATCAAAGAATTTAGCCGATCAATACCGGCGACTTGGGGGTCGTCGCGTCGCTGTGATCGACGACAATCTCGGTTCCTCGCGCGACTGGGATGGTGACCCGCCAGAGGCGGCCAAATTCTGGAAGGAGCGCGTAGCCAGTTTGACTGATCGGGGGCGCCGCGATGTGGAAAGCTTTCTTCCGTCTCTGAATGACGAGAGCGACGAGCCTGCATCGAGCTGAACAGGAATAACCATGGATGTTGATGCCATAGTGTTCGAAAGCAGTGACTGGGTGCCGAACAATCAACGGTTGCCTGTATTGCGCTACAGGGTTGATGTGGCTGAAGCCGAAGAGGTTGACGCGTTGTTTGCCAAGTATGGCTGGTCCGGGATCTGGACAAACGGCGTTTACGACTACCAACACTACCATACGGGAGCTCACGAGGTGCTGGGCGTGAAGCGGGGCTCTGCTAAACTGCTGATTGGCGGACCAGATGGCCACGCGTTTAGTGTTTTGCCAGGGGACTGCCAGGTCCTTCCGGCCAGCACCGGGCACAAAAATCTCGGCTGCTCGCACGATTTCCAAGTAATTCGGTGCCTACCCTCCGGGCCAGCACGCGGACATACAGCACTCGCCCCCGCCGAAGAGATGTTGTCAAGGATCGCCTCCCTTCCCTTACCTCGCACCGACCCGGTTCAAGGCATATCCGGCATTCTGCTCGATAAGTGGCGATGACCTTCTGTTCCGATGGGGCGTCAAACCTTTCCTTGACAGACGCGCTTAATGCTCTCCCTCCCGAAACGTAAAAAGCCCCACGCTTGATGAAATCAGGGGCATCGTTGAACAGAGACCAAGCGACGTTAGCTTCGTGCCGGACTGCGAGCGCGCCGATGATGTCGCGCGCTGCTGGCGGAATGGTGTGCCAGCGGAGCCGGTATCGCCTACTGCCAATCGGGGCGGTCACAGTGATCGCCCCGGGAGCAACATCTGATGTTTGACCTAGTTTCGGTCTGACGCCAAGCTCCGACTTCACATGAAGACCACATCCCTTTTTGTGGCTGTGAAACAGGAACTCACGTGCCGCCCTGATCATCCCCGGTGGTTAGGTCCCAGGGCTTGAGACCAACATCTGTCGGCCGTTCAGATCGACGGTGCGTCGCACCGACACCCCCTTCGCAGTCAGCCGACGCCGACCATGTCTGCGGCATGCCAGAGTCCTTCAGATCGTCGCCAGCCTCTTACCAATGACGGTCCTGCTGGCCATGTGGTCGACCCGCCCCTTGCCATCTCTCATATGAGCGCGCACGGCTAATATTCTTCGTCTGTCATAATGGTCCTCTTAGAATCATCAGAGGAAACGACGATTGACTTCGTTGCTTATCATTGGGATCGCGACAGCGGTTGCTGTTGGGAGCCTGAGGGCCTGGATCAGCCTCCCCAACGCGAATGTTAAGCCGACCGTTGTCGCGATCCTCAACCAAGGGTGCGGGTCAGTCGGGGCGTACTCGACGTCAGACACACTACGAATTTCCGCCAGCCTTTCCTGGAGATCAGCCACCTTGGCGCGTAGGCGACGTACCTCGCTCATCGCATCCTCCCCGTTCAAGTTGTTGTTCTGCAAAATCATCCGCTTCCTCCATGTTTCATCACGGAAGAAACGATGCATGAAGGAAAAAGATGCATAGTACCCCCTTTTGAAACAGTGCTCAGATCCATATGACAAGCGAATAGCGAGCACGCGGGACAGAGCGTCGAATCGGAAAATCTTTGATGTTCACAACAACGATCGGTAATTCAATGCGGTCGCAATCAACAGACGAGGAAATCACGGCAACCGGTGCGGTGAAATTTTTCGCACAGGACAAAGGCTTTGGGTTCATCACACCAGACAACTGGCGGTCCGGACGTATTCGTCCATATTTCGGCTGTCGGGTTCGGCGGTTTGCTGACGGATGGTCAAAAGTTGAGCTTCGACGTCGGACACGACCGCAAGACCGGCAAGTCGAAGGCCGAGAACGTGACCGTCCTCTAGAGACCGAACGGCCCCTGCGATAGTGGGGCCGTCTGACCCTGGCGCATGCCGGAAAGTTTTGCAGCGATAGGAAGGCCGAATTGTCAGGAGCGATCACGATAGATCACGAGGACCTCCGTGCCGGGTCGTATTATTGGGCTCGCAGCAGTGAAAGCAACGAGGCGGAGATTGTGCAGGTCTCCGACATTTTTGGGTCCGCCAAAGAATACTGGACTGTCGCGACCATTGGGTCCGATCAGCACCGCAGCCTGAATGAGTTTGATTTCCTCATCCGCCTGCTTAAGCCATAGGTGAACACAGCCTCAAAAGAACATCGCAATAGCGAAAGGTAATACAGCCTTGCGCGTTCGGGACGCGCGTTCTGCCCTGACCACCGCACGAACAGCCGGAACAAACAGGCCATGCGCGGCTTAACTGCTCATGAAAAACCATCTCATGATCACCGCCCTGGCTGCTGCCGTTTTTTGCTTTGCCCCATCGCTCGCAGCGGCCATTGATGCTCAGGCGGTAACCACTGCGAAATTCCAGAGCGTGCCTCTGAAGAAGCCCATGCAGATGCCGCCAGAGCCCGATGCGGCGATCGTCAAGCTCCAGGTCCTTCTTGATCGTGCCGGCGTCTCGCCCGGGGTCATCGATGGATATTTTGGCGACAACTTGATCAAAGCAGTTGCCGGCTTCGAAGCACAGCAAAAGCTTGCAGTCGATGGAACGCTGGATCAGGAAGTGCTTGCGCGGTTGACGGATGCGGTGCCTGCCGTGCAAGCCTACGCGATCACAGCCGAGGACGGCCAAAATCTCGTCTCAAGCATACCGCAGGACTATGCCAAGCAGGCGGAACTGCCGCAGCTCGGCTACACTTCGATTGCCGAGAAGCTGGCCGAACGCTTTCACATGGACATCAACCCCCTGAAGTCATTCAACCCGACGGCTTCCTTTGCCCCTGGCGAGACGATCGCTGTCACGATAGCCGGCAACCCAAAGAGCGGCGTTGTGAAGGGCATAGAGGTCAACAGGACGTCCGGGCAAGTGGTCGCGCTTGCTGAGGATGGTTCGCTGGTCAGCGTTTATCCGGCAACAATCGGCAGCGAGGATCCCCCCTCCCCGACGGGAATTCACGAGGTGACGGGCGTATCAAGATGCCCGTCTACACCTACAATCCGGAGATCAATTTCCAGCAGGGTGACAACGAGAAAGTTCTCGAGCTACCCGGTGGTCCAAATCGGCCGGTTGGAAGTGTTTGGATTGATCTTACCGAACCAACCTACGGCATCCATGGTACGCCGGATCCGGAACTGATCGGGAAGGCTGGCTCGCATGGGTGCGTGCGTCTCACAAATTGGGACGTCGAAGGGCTTGCGGAGATGGTGAAGCCAGGCGTCGTGGCGGAGTTTGTCAAGTGACTGTAAACGCGTGATTATAAACCATAATGAACGTGCGTGTCTCGCGACGACGGAAATCCAACGAAATTCCCCGCCTTGGTCTTCCGCGGAACAATATGGAGATCGCGCGCTCATTCCAGGCCGGACATTGTGCCGAGTGCATTCGTTAGAACTAGAGATTTCAGGCAACACCGCATGGCCGGCCCCGATGTAGATCTCGGGCCCGACGTCTCCCCCAAATTTGCTCACATCGTCCACGAGCTGGCCGCGCCCTGAGGTACGGCGCCATAGGACACCATCCGCCCTTGGTCGTCGGTCTCTTCGAGGAAGGCGTCCATGCGTTCGAGGACGCGAGATGCTGTCGGGCTGCCCCATGCAGATGGGAGTGCCGAGGATGAGGATGTCGGCCGCAAGCAGCTTCTTACGGAGGGCCGGCCAATCGTCGCCAGGCCCCTCGTCGGAGGTGACGCCCGGAAGGATGTTGTGATCGGCGAGACGGATGGTCTCAGTCTCGACGCCGGACTTCGCCATCTCGGCTGCGATGAGTTCCAGCATGCGGTCGGTCGAGGACGGTTCACCGCCGCTGCGCTTGAGCGTCGAATTGAAGGCAAGTGCTTTCAGGGACATGGTCATCTCCGCTTGTGGAGTGGGTGTAACCATGCGCGATAGAGGTTGTTCTGATACGGGTCGGGAATGAACGACCTTATTCGCTCAGTGTCATCCGGAACGAGAAGCGCGTCTCTTCGTCATCGGAGGTGACGTGGATCTTTCCACCATGTGCCGCTGCGATCTGCGAAGCGATGTAGAGGCCTAGCCCCAGGCCCTCAACGCCGGGCTTCGCTTCTCCCCGCTTGAACGGTAGGAAGAGCCTCTCGATCTGCTCCGGCGGGATCGGCAGGCCACCATTGATGACCGAAAGCTCCAGCTCGCCGTCGGCGATGCGACCGTCGATGCAGATCGGCTTGTCCTCGGCCCCATGGGTGATGGCGTTCGCCAGAAGGTTGGAGACCATTTGCGCCAAGCGGCTATGGTCGACGGTGGCTTGGCCGGCGAAGGTAAAGGATGCCTTGATTTCCCGCTCGCTGTGGGTCGAACGCAGCTCGTCGACGACATGCTGAAGCGTGGTCGCCAGGTCGGCGCTCGAAAGGTCGAGGACAACCCCACCGCCCAGGCGCGTGCGGGCGAGATCCATGACGTTGTCGACGAGGGCCGACATCCGCGAGATGCTGGCCTTCATGAGCTTGAGGATGACCGGGCTTCGATCCGTCCAACCTTCCTTGAGAATGCGGGAGGTTCCGGCGTCGACCGCGGCGAGCGGATTGCGCAGGTCGTGTCCCAGGACGGCGATGAACTGCTCGCGGAGTTCGGAAAGCTCACGCTCGTAGTCGAGCGATGCCTGCGTGTGGACCAGCCGTTCCGCTGCGTCCAGATGGTGGGCGATCAGCTCGGCGAAGAGCGTGAGGCTGCCCAGCACCTGTTGATTGTTGACTTTGGCAGGGGCGGCGCTGATGGCGCAGAGCGTTCCCCACATCGTTCCGTTGGACAGCAGGATCGGAACGGAGATATAGCTGCGCAGGCCGTAGGTCCGGGGCGTATGATGGTCGCAGTAAGCCGGATCGCTCACCGCGTCGTCAAACACGATTGGTTGGCGATGGTCGCGGATCTCGTCGCAGAGGGTGCTCTCAACTGGGAGTTCATCGCCAGGACCGAGGCCGAAGCCCACATGATCTAGAGACCGGCAGGTAATCCAGCGGTTTTCGGTCACGCGCGCAACGGCCGCGAACCCCATCCCGGTCATGCGCAGAACGACGTCCAGTATGGTGGGAACGGCAGCGATCCCGGCAATCGTCTCGATGTCCTTCGAGAAGTCCTCATTCTCCTCGTAGGCCTTCACTGCGGCATTTGAAGCGGATGCGACCCGGCGAATATTCTCCACCGCCGTCGCGGCAGCTTCTGCGAGCGCCTCGAGGATCTCGATCTCCAACTGCGAGGCGGAATAGTTGCTCGACCAGTAGGCGCCGATTGCGCCGACGGGATCGTCAGGCCGGATCGGTACCATTGCGACGGCCCGAACGAAGGTCTCGGCGTAGAGGTCGTAGGGAATCCTGTCGTCCTTCGCGATGTCAGGGACGACGACAGTCTGCTTATGAAGCATCGACCATCCGGAAATACAAGACGTCGCCGGGAACTTGCTGCCCTTCCAGAGCGGCCCGACGGCGTCCTCATCGACGTAGTGGCAAAGGTCTCCGTCCTTGCGGATGATCGAGATCCCCTCGCAACCGATCAGCGACCGTGCGGTCGAGTGGATGGTCTCGACGACCTCGTCCATTGTCCGCGCACGCGCGATCAGGGACGTTGCCTTGGTGAGGCTGGCAAGCGGCGTGGATGGCGACGATACGTGATCGAGCAAACTCTGTTCTCTTCATTGTTCGGGCATGCTGCCGCAAGCTGGAAGGTCGCATATTTTCTTATAAATATCAAAGTATGAGAACTGGCTCCGGGCCAGCGCGCCGGCCACTATTGCTATGCCCACGGGTTCTATGCCCATGTGCGGACCGCGAGATAACCGCAGCCCCTTGCTCCTGCGGTCAAAATCGTTCCCCAAGCCCACATCGAGGCTAGCGCCGACGCAACATAGGGTATCTGTGCCACGCAAGATGATTGGGGGGCGTCCGATACCGTACGTCAGCACAATGCCGCGCCAGCATCTGGAACATTTGTTGGCATCAATGCTTAGCCTCGTCAGTCCAACGCGGTGGATGACCGCCGCGGCGTTTCAAGGAGGATAAGAGCGCTATGAAATACGACCCTAATCTCGGCTTACCCGCACAAGTTGAGGATCTGGAAACGAAGGACCTGGCCATTCCAGTATCGGCTAAGAGCCCGTCAACATCAGTTTCCCGTCCGCTCCATACCTCGGATGCACCACGTGTCGATCAGGCGCTGCGTTCCGTTCTTGAACATCGTAACGACCCTTATGTTGAGCCCAAGGAGAGGTTTTCGGCACTGCAAGAAGAGGTCGACAGTCTTCGGTATCGCGCATCGGATGAAGTGCGCGTTCAAATTCGTAATAATCCCTGGCAGGCAGTCGGGATTGCTGTTCTCGCCGGATTTCTGTTAGGGATCGCGCGATAGGTCCACGCTCGCGGGGGCGAGCGGTTTCCCATCTGATCAACATCGATGAGACACTCGCGTCCGAGGTCGCTCATCGGTGGCAATGGCCGCCACGCCGGAAGCAACACCGGCGGCCAAAGCAACACGACAAGATCTTGAGCCGTCCCCGGGACTCGGTATCGTCGAGCGTGGGCCGAAGCGTTTCGAAAGGCGCAAGCTTCGCATTCTCATCACCGACGGTGTCGATGCGAAACTGCTGAAGGCTCTGACGAGTGCTGGCTTGAAAGGAAAGGCTTGGGCAAGCTTATCGCACTGAAGGTTGGCGGCGTGACGGCATCCGACCGAAGCTTTTATCGCGGCACACCATATGATCGAGCTGGCCCCTCGGTGCTCATCGACGCTGTTGCCCTACTTCCCGCCGATGCAGGTGTGGAAGATCTGCTGACTGATGCGACCGCACGGGATTTCCTGGCAGAGGCGTTCCAACATTGCAAGTTCATCGGCTATAACCACGTTGCCCTGCCATTGCTTGAGAAAGCCGGTATCGCGAAGCACATCGACGAAGGTGTCCTGAAGCTGTCCGGCGGCGTCGCGACTTTGACAAATTTTGTCGAAGAGCTTGGCAAGCTTCGCCTATGGGGGCGTGAGCCGTCAGTTAAGCTCGGCTCGGCATCGGCATCGGCAACTAATGCTTAAAGACAATTATTCGGCGCGGGTCTTGGACTTGCGCCGATGTCTTTGACGTCGACCTCGGTGCAGGTAACGGTCACCTAATTCGCTGAAAGGCCCGCGGCGCCGTGCCACTGTAGCAATGACCGTTTACGCGAGCCACGTGCCTCGGAAAAATCCTCGGCCGCGTTGGTACGGCATCGTACCCTCGGCCTACTTTTCTCTTTTGTCAGGAACCCGACGAAGAGTAATCTGAAGGTAGCTGTGGAGGCGGGTGATCGACCTCACCCGCCTTGCATGCGCATTTCTTACTTATGCGGATATTTTAACCCTGGTGCAGCCGAAGCACGTCGCGAAATTTGACGGTATCAACTACAGCACCACTGTCGTCTGTTAGCTCAAACGACTGCCCATCTATCTCTTCTCCATTCAAAACACGCTGTGACAGAAGTTCGCGAGCCGAGCGAACGGCTTCCGCACGTGCCGTTTCGACGTTCTGAAACTCGGCACCTTCCGGATCCTTGAACAACCGATCCCCTTCGCGAATATGGAAATAAAATCGGATCATAGCTCACTCCCTGATAACCCCTGCATAACTTGAGAAAGCCTCATAGGTTGCCTGCGAACCTTTTGTTTTTATGGATATCTCGCTTCGTCGCACTAGGCAGCTGAATAGATGCACGCAGGACACAGGGGCTGATCTAATGAGCTGTATGACGAATAGGATCCTATCAATGCTTTCGAACGATGTCGGTACACGGCTGAGGCCTCATCTCGAGCCAGTCGAGTTTCAGCGGGGCGAGCACCTGTTCCAATCCGATCAACAGCTAGGCCACGCGTTCTTTTTCAACGGAGGACTATCCTCTGAAATCTCGGTGGTAACGGCGACAAAACCATTGAGGTCGGGTGTGCATCGGGTTGGAAGGCCTTCCGAGCGCTCCGGCGGTTCTCGGTGTCGACAGCACGCCGCATTTCGCGTTCATGCAATGCGGGGCCCCGGATTGATAACAGAGATAGGAAGTCGTCAATCGTAAACCAGCGGAACTCCGAATGCTCGTCTCCGAGCTGGCGCGGAGTACCCCCATCCCATATCCGCACCCTGAAAATGTCGAAGCGAGATTTTTTCTCGGGATCGTCGTCTTCATAGAGAGTGGCAACAGGATCGAAGGCTCGAGGCGTCAATCCAACCTCCTCCTGGCATTCCCGGACCAGCGTGACATCGAGCCCCTCACCCTTTTCGACATGGCCGCCGGCCAGATCCCACTTTTTCACACACCATTACAAGCAGCACCCGTCCATCGTCGATAAACGCGGCACATACAATTTCCGACATGAGCAGACCTTTCAGGGCTTCATCTCAGTCGGGAACTCGAAGGCCGTAGGCGGTGTTCCACACTGACGATTACAACGATGAGGACCTGAATGAGTGAGACTTTTGGGACAATCAAAGAGATCTGGCGCTATCCTGTATCTTCAATCGGTGGTGAGGGGCTAGGTGCAGCTTCGGTCGGCTTCGATGGGATCGACGGGGATCGCACGCACCTGCTGATCGATCTCGATACTGGCGAGGTCGCGTCACCAGAAACCCAACCACGTTGGCGCCCAGCCCTGATGCTGTCGGCCTGTCGATCCGGCGACGACGTACTGGTTTCATCAAACGCATGGAAAATGATGCCGGTTGGTCCAGAGCTTGACGCGCGACTAAGCGATTTTATGACATTTCGCTGCGGCGTGCGGCCAAGAGGCACTTTCCTGGAACGTGACGTATTGCAAGCCAGTAGTGTCCAACCGCGGTATGACGTCGCGCCACTCCACTTTCTAACGCTCGACAGCCTTTTAGATCTGGCGTCATTGTTGCCCGACAGCGCGATAGATCACCGGCGTTTCCGGCCGAACGTTGTCTTGGCGGCGGACAGTCGTGAAGATGGTTGGCCAGGCTTTGACTGGGCAAGCGGCTCCGTCGCGGGAACAATAACAGAAAAGACCAAACGCTGCGGTATGACGATGGTGGCACAGCCGGCCCTGCCTGAAGACCCGGAGATCCTGAGAGCGATCGTGAGGCAGCGAGCGCGATGCCTCGGCGTTTACGCCTCTGTGACACGGGTTGGGGAAGTGTCGGTTGGCGACGCATTCGTTCTTTCGTAATCCGGCTCGACAAGCAGAAGACGGTTTGGCTGCTCAACCGACCTGACGATCGCACTCGAGACGATATCTCCCATGTCGCGTGCGCTCGTAATGCCCTGGATGAAAGGGAGCTTGTGGAGCAAGAACGGGACGGAAACGCAATGGAAAAGGCCGGACGCAGGGCAATCCTGGTGCCCGGCGACATTCAATACGCCCCGCACTGCAAGGAAATCATCGACACGGCAGTCTCGCAGTTCGGGGGCATCGATGTCCTGGTCAACAATGCCGCTCACCAGGCAAGTTTCAACGACATCGGGGAAATTCCGGACGAAGAGTGGGAAGTGACCTCCGTACCAACATCCATGCGATGTTCTATCTGACGAAGGCTGCTGTGCCGCACATGAAGTCGGGAAGTGCGATCATCAACACCACGTCGATCAATGCCGATAGTCCGAGCCCGCACCTGCTCGCCTATGCCACGACGCAAGGCGCGTTCCAGAATTTTACGGCAGGCCTTGCTCAGATGCTGGCCGACAAGGGTACCCGAGCCAACTCCGTCGCTCCTGCGCCGATCTGGACATCCCTTATCCCATCGACCATGCCGGAGGAGAACGTCAGGAACTTCGGCAAGCAGGTACCGACGCAGCGCCCAGGCCAGCCCGCCGAACTCGCGACCGCCTACGTCATGCTGGCCGATCCAATGTCGAGTTACGTCTCTGGCGCGACGATTGCAGTTACCGGCGGCAAACCGATCATCTAACATGAGAAATCGCAGGACGAAGGAGAAATCAAATGTCCAAACCACAGGATGATGCAAAGGGTCAGTACGCCCCTTCGCAGGAAGATCGCCACGCGACCGGCGTCCACAGTGCCAAGCCAACCGTCGTGACAGGTTCGGAAGACGCAACCGTCAGCCGGACCCCGCCGGGCCAAAAGAAGGAAAAGGATTTCGATCCAATTTACGACCCGATAGAAACAAGTGGCAAACCTGGCGCGTAAACCTAACCCAAAAGTCTGAGCGAAGAGTTCGGCATGAGCGATGCAAAAGAATTTTCGATAAGCAGCAATGGAGACCGTTGGTCCCTCGAGGAAATCGGCGGTAATATGTTTGTCCTCCATAAGGCAACGAGGCATCCAAAGGACATGAGACCCGCACCGCGCTTACGGCTTTTCTCGAACGATGTGCCGGAAAACCAGAACACGCTGCGCTGCTTCAGGTGCTTGGAACATGTCCCTTCAAGGCTGGATGAATGATTGGCGACTGACGATAGCGCGCCTGATCTATGCCACTATCCGTTTCGAACCTGGAACCAGGCGGGGCCGACGAACCGGGATTCGCTAGATTCCCGATCCGTCGAGCTCTTCTTCGCTCCTACCCTGCCACGCCGGTACAGTCATATGATCGAGCTCGGCTGAAGGCATCGGCATCCAACACTTCAGTTCGGGTTCAGTGTATTCGATGATCAAACCAGGTGCAGAATCAGAGGAGCGCCAACCTCCCTCGCCGAATTGATCGCCCTTAGACCAGTAAGCCAGATCAACCGCTCCCGGCCCCTGTTCTGAGGGACGGATTGTCACAAGGATCCGGCTGCCATCTCTCGGCGCGGTACGCATGTTTTGCCAGCGATCATGTTCTGCCATTCGTTCCTCCTTGTCTGCCGAGGGAGTGTCTTCCAGCGATGTCAGTTGGTCAACAAGGAGAACCCTATAGTTTGATGAAGCCTCAAGCACGGGATGAGGCAGACAATCAGGTCTCGATTTTAGCCGCGTCCCTTTTTGTGGCAACGACAGTCGTCCTTGCGCGTTGATGCCCCGAAGAAATCTGGAGGTGCAAATGCCTAGCGTAATTCGTTTCGAGCTCCTGGCAAAGTTGGGCTACGCCGCACGAGGCATTGTATTCCTACTGGTCGCGGTGCTCGCAGTGTTCTCGGGGGTAACTGGGGGCCAACCAGAAACAAAATCGGCGATCTCGACACTGCTGCAGCAACCCTTGGGACGCGTTTGGGTGGGATTAATCGGCTTTGGGTTACTCGGTTTTGTTGCTTGGCGATTGGCGCAATCGATTGCGGATGCGGATGGACAGGGCAATAGGGGTAAAGCGATAATCATCCGGGCTGCGCTCCTCGGAAGCGCTGTCACCTACCTCGGTCTTGCCGTCTACGCCCTTGGACACGCGTTAAATGCGAGTGGCGACAGCGGCGGATCGGGGGAAAAAGGGCTCGCCGAATGGGTAATGTCACAACCGTTTGGCTCGTATATCGCAATAGCAATAGGTATGGGCCTAATAGTAGGAGGCATTGTCACGGGAGCAAAAGGTGCTCTGCGCAAGTTCGAAAAATACGTCCGCATCCCGTACCGGAGCGGTCTCGTCAGCTACGTCTGCATGTACGGGCTCATCGCGCGAGGCGTGGTCTTCTCTGTGACAGGAGTACTATTTGCATATGCGGGTTTCAGTGTCGATCCAGACCAGGCCGGAGGGATCGCCGACGCGCTGGAGTGGCTACGAGGCATGCCGTTCGGCTCAGCGCTCTATCTTGTCATGGCAGTTGGATTAGCTGCTTTTGGAATCTACAATTTGGTCGCTGCGAGGTATCGCACCGTGAAAGGGCCAAAACTCGATGATGTAAAGCGAGCAGTATCCTTGAACAAAAACTGCTAGGTGGCATTGACCTTTGGAGCATCCTGTTCTTGGGAGGAGCAGAAAAGCATGAGTTCGTCGTCAGTTTTCAATGTGGATCAACTTAACGCGATCAGGGACGCTCATTTGGAGTGGTGCGCTGAGAATTCTGTCGACCCCAAGAGCCCGCTAGGGATAGAGGCGGCAGCCTTTCTAATTAGAGCGTTCGACGTTGATCATGACGACGTCGATGGTCTTGTCGCGGCACTCGATCGCCATATCGAAGAACGTGGAAGCCATGTCCAGATCGGATCGACAAGGATACCGTCGACTGATGAATAGCGGTATCGGTCTGCAACCGTGCAGGTTCCGCTTTGTCGAAAATGCTGCTCCAGGACATCCGCGGTTATGACTACCCGCCATCATCAGCCTCGTCCTTGGCTGACTTGAAGCTCGCCATAATTCTCAGGGTAGCGAACGTCACGATGGAGAGGACGATTGCTGTATCATAGGCTCCCAGCCCGACCGCAGTCCCAATCGCACCGGTCGCCCATATACTGGCGGCAGTCGCCGTTCCTCTAGTCCCCAGCTTTCCGATAAGAATAGCTCCGCCGCCGATGAACCCGACCCCGTTGATTATCCCCTCGACAATACGGGCTGTCGCCTCGGCATTCCCAACTGTCACAGTTTCTGCAGCCTGGATGAAGCCGCAGGCAGCGATCGCCACGAGCGGGAATGTCCGCAACCCCGCGCTCCGCTCATTTTTTTCACGATCCCAGGCGATCGGTAGTGCCAGAAAATAGGCGACCAACAATGCGATCAAATGCGGGAGGATGTTGAGTTCTACTCCCATCGAAGCCAACAACTCGCTCACGTGCTCTCCTTTTTGAAGGTCACAACCCGGTAGATGTAGTAGCCGACCAATATGATGAGGACCGTGGTGGAGACCGGATCCACATAGTCCTGGATGGTGCTGTATGCCTGCCCCAGCAGATAGCCAGCCAACGCCAGTGCAGCCGTCCATAGAAGCGTACCGATCGAGGAAAAAAGAAGAAAGCGCCTCAATGGCATGTTGGCGACACCGGCGGGTACGGAAATGAGCGTCCGCACAGTAGGGATCAGCCTCCCGAGCATGACTGACGAATTTCCATGCCGCTTGAAGCGGTCAGAGGCAGCATCGACATCTGACGGCGACATCGTGAGCCAACGTCCGTGGTTTTCGGCAAGACGGCGCACTCCGTCATGCCCGAGCCGCCGTCCCAGATAATACCAAGGCAACGTCCCAAGAAGAGAGCCGACAGTTCCTGCGCCAATCACAACGAAGATATTCATGTCGCCGCGCGTGGCCAGGTAGCCGGCAAGCGGCATGATCAGTTCTGATGGGATAGGCGGGAAGACGTTTTCAAGGAACATGAGGAGCCCGATCCCGAACGGGCCAAGGCGCTGCATTATCGCTTGGACGAACGCTTCCATGAAAACCTACGTCGCAAAGGCGTATGGACCGCCCTTTTCTAACGCCGTAATGTAGGCAGGCCGAGCATGGATACGGTCCAGCCAGGCGGTCGTAAATGGTCGAGCGCTGCCCAACCTGCCTCGTGCTCGAGCCGCTTCAAGCGGAAAACTCATCATGATGTCGGCCGCGGTAATCCGTTCGCCTGCGAACCACTGCCGCGAAGCAAGCTGGCTTTCTACAAAGTCGAGATGCGTGTCCAGCATCGGCTGAACACGTTTTATCGCCGCTCGCCCCATTATCGGGATTTTGGACGCAACCAGCATGGCAAGCAGGATCGGCATTACCGAACCTTCGGCATAGTGGAGAAATTGACGATACAGGATTCGGTCACTTGCATGGTCTGGTCCGAGTCGGCCGTTTGCTCGCTCGACAAGATAGTCGCAGATTGCTCCCGTTTCCACGACAGCCGTCCTTTGCCCGTCCGCGCTTATATCTTCTAAAATCGGTGACTTGCCCAACGGATGAATGGCCTTCAGCTCTTTGGGCGCTGACATGTCGGAGTTCCGGCGATACCGCCGGATCTCGTAGTCGAGGCCAAGTTCTTCGAGCATCCAAACAATGCGCTGAGATCGGCTGTTATTGAGATGGTGGACAATCAGCATCCGCTTGGTCGGCCCTACATCTCGACCTTGGCTGTTTCGCCCATGTCCGGCCGAGAATTGCTGACTGCAGCCGCCGCCATCTTGATATAGCTTATGATGGTGCCCGGGCTATCCCAGTATTCGGCGAACGAGGGCGTTACCTTGAGGATCCTGATCGACGGATCATCGGCATTATCCCACCATGCCTTGGCAGGCGTCGCCCACAGATCGCGGATTTTTTCGCGGTCGTTCTGGATTTCAGCGGTGCCGGACACCGAGACATATTTCTGCCCCTTGGAGTCGGCGAATGCCAGGCAGACACTCGGATATCGCGCGATCTCCTCGTCCTTGTGGCTGGCCACATCTGTCAGGAAGTAGAAGGCATTGTCGATCCGCTCCGAATATGCCGACATGGGACGAGCGCGAAGGTCAGAACCGCTCTGGGTGGTTAGCATGCAAAAGCCGATCTTCTCAGCCAGGTCCCAAACCTTTGCCGCGTCGTCTTCGTCGTGTGCCATGATGTTCTCCTTGGTGACGCGAGAAAACGAAAGCTACGGACGAATGTTCCACACATTGAGCCACATTGGTGGCCTCGCTCGCGAGCGAATAAGTTGCCCCCGGCTCACCTCCTAACGAGATAGGACATTCCAACGGAGCGTGGCGCGGTCGGTTGGAATCCAAACTGCTCGTACAATCTGTTGGCAGGAACATCCGCGATCAGGCTCACGTAGGCGGATGTTGGCAGCACGCTCTCCACATACTCCATGATTGATGCCATGATCATTTTGCCAAGGCCCCGACCTTGATGCTCGGGATGGACAGCGATATCGGTCACCTGGAAGAAACACCCCCCATCGCCGATCAAACGTCCCATGCCGACCGCAGTTCCGTTGTAAGAAACGACGCTGCCGAAAATGGTTCCCTTCAAGCCGATCTCTCGGGCATCTCTTTCGAACGGCGTAAGGCCGGATATTTTGCGAAGACGCATGTAGTCTTCGATTTCGGGCGGCTGTTTCACAATCGTGTAAGTGCCCTGTCGTCGTCAACGGCCATCAATTTCCTCGCGGGTGGAAGATCACTAGAGCACGAGATCATAGCCGTTCATCCAGCTTTAAAGATAGCCCCGATCATCAGGTTGCCCGAACCGCAGATCCCAAGAACGGTGTTTTCGATGATCTCAGCGGAGCGTTCCAGGTCCACGACGGCGACCTGCGTTCCCCGAAGGGGAGAAATGTTGAAACACCGCTAGCAATCTCGTATTTTCTTCGAGACCCTCGTGGGACGAGTGTGGCCGGAGCGCCAGATGTGGTGCTCTGGCCGCTTCTCACGGAACGAAATCGCAAATGCGGTGTTCTTCCCGCGTCGCGAGAGTAGCCGCCGTCCCCCCGCATGAGTTTAAGTCCCCTCTCAAACTCACTCTCGCGACACCCATCCCCTCGGATCGCTTCTGTTCTTCTATGTTGACTCAACGCCAAAACGGAACATAATAAGAACAAATGGAGCCGCTTGGCGGCAGTCGCTCCCTTGCCCGCGTAATCGCAACGGAGAAAAGATGTTCACGATAGGCGAGGTGTTTCCTCTCGAAGAGGAGCCTGATCTAGATCTGGTTGTGCAGATCGGCTGGAAGGCCGACCTTTATGATTTCGAATTCCTTGAAGCTGATGTCTTGACGGATGAAGGCTCGACCGCCTCCTGGGTAGAGATCGCATTCAGTCGCCAGTTGGGCGGTGCTTTCGTTCTGTGGCGCAGCGGCGTGTCCGCACTGGAAGCTGCGAGGAGCGCCAGTTATGGCTGGATTGAAGGCAATGACGTTGTCTCAATCCCTCAAGGCATAGAGGCAAAGGCCAAAGCTTACGGCCCTCCCCTGGATGGTTACTATTTCGACACGCTGGAATTCTACCGAATGTATCCCGGTGAGGTTGGCAGGGGGAATAGCACCCAGCCGATAGCAGATTGTCCAACCACATGAGCCTGCCTTGCCTCAAGGACTACCACGCTGAGAAGATAGACATGTCCTGCAGTCGCTGCGACAGACATGGTATCTACGACCGTAAGGCGCTGGTGAAGAAATTCGGCGCAGCCATCAAGTTTGTCGAGTTGCGGCGCATTCTCGCGATTGGCTGTGATCGACGTGGGACCGACGGCTGTGAAGCCTGCTTTCCGTGCTTGCTGACAGCAAACATTCTGATCGAGAAACGCCATGAGCGATGAAGGACGAAACGTCCGCTCAGGCGGGCATCTGATCGTGGAGCATTATTGCGAATCCGACGGCTGCAACGAATGGGGATGCTATGGTTTTGAGGAAAGTCGTACCGTCACGCGCTGGTTCTGCTCCGAGCACCAGCCCCGCCTTTATCGCGGACTGCCTCGGCACGGTGAGGCAAGGCTCGCTGCGGCCGAGATCGCCGACATGCTAACGTGACCCTATAAGGCAGAAGTTTTGCGGGCTGACTTACTGATGTTGAAATCAAAGTAACTGGTTGCCGTTCATTGCGGTCACGGTCACGCCATCTACCTGAAGATGAGGGACATCAGATCACTGCGCGATCTTGCCGATCGGCATTGAGTGTCAGCACGCTCAGGAAACATCCTTCCATGAGGGTATCGACCATGCCGTAAGTGCGGGCTGGGCCGTGCGGGAAGCCATTGGCTCCCTTATCGATCGGGCCGAGAACCATATGCTGGCAACTCAGTCCCTCGAAGATGATCACGCAGTTTTAATCGTGTTGCGCCGGAGGACATGACATCCTAGCGGTGAACCAAACTGGTCATGCGAAGTGATTATTCGCGTTACGAGGAACCTCGGATCGCGGGGATGGTTAGAAGCGCATGAGACATTTACGCTATCACCACATTCTGTCCACTTTCCTCGTCAGTTCAATAATCGTCGCGTTGGTCGCGGGCCTCCAATGGTGGATGACCGATCGATCGGGCAATGTCGATCAGAAGTCCAGTATTGCGGCTCCTCCTGCGTAAGTGATGGGGCCTTGCAGTGCGGGATGCAAGTCGCGTTTCTTGCTTCTTCCCTTTCAATGGCCGAGTTCAAAACCGCAGCAGCTTCCCATTCGTGGCACGGTTATTGCTCGGTAAACGTTTGATGAAGTGCACCAGGAGATTGTGTTTTGGAACGAGACAATTTGCACATTTTCAATCCGGTCATAGTCTCTCTCGGGGACGCACACGCTGATCTGACGATCAGTTCTGTAGAGGAAGCTGCCGAGGAGCTTTTAACAGAATGGCCCATCGACGACAGTGACCGCTATTATGAAGCAGTGAAGGCGTGTCTCGACTGCATCACCTCGGATGCTGATCCAGATTTTGCCCGCACCGCATTCGTTCAAGCCGCCGAAGAGGCTGGAATGTCGATCAAAGGCATAATTTCAGATATCGGTAGCTTTCAGGCTGTCTGACCAAACGCCGATGGCGTCCCGAAGCAATTCATGCCTCGTGACGTGAGAGGGAAGGACCAGCCTCCCAACTGAACCTTCCCGCACACGACCAGCCTGACAAGACGGCCACCGCACTCAATCGCCTTTGGCAAGAGCGCGGACCGAATATGATCGTGAGATCGATTTGAGAGCAAGCTTATACTACTGTCTGATACCGTACGGATCTGTGGATATCCGATAGGCCGAACAAATCAGCAGGCAGCGGCTCTTCACTCGCAATCGTCGCCCGACGATCAGATCGCCCTGCCCAACAGCACGCCGATAGCCAATTTCACCTGCACGTGAGCAACTGCTTTTCCGCGTAGCCTTCATACAAGCAAATTCGCGCGCTTCGCGATTTGCGTATTAGAGTTGCCGAGTCTCTTTATTCGGCAAGGCCGACGTACCGGATGGAATACTCCTCCCCGAGACGCCGCGTTTGACCGATGGCCTGCTCGAAGCACATAGTGAATAAGGTCCGGCATGATGTGCTCCAAAGATATAAACCCACGACCCCTTTATTGAAAATTCCGGCTCTTCACCTTCAAAGTGTCGATATGCAGATCCCTGACAAACATATCCCGCGGCTGCACGACCGGTTTGGGCCTGTCGCGCGGATCCGGCCCACCACCATGGGCAAACTCATCCCCTCGACCGGCCGGCAGCTTGAACTCCGTATCCCGGTCGGCAAGGGCTGAGAGATCACCGGACAGGTCGAACAACTGCTGCGCAACCAGATGAACGACCTCCCCTTCCCGCTGGATCTTTCCATTGATTGCCATCATCGATGAACCGAGCACGACCCGGCGCCGCTTTTCGAACAGCGACGGCCAGACGACGATATTTGCCGGCCCCGTTTCATCCTCGATGGTGATGAACATGACGCCCTTGGCAGAACCCGGTTTCTGGCGCACCAGAACCAGGCCGGCGGTATAGACCGATCTGCCGTCACGTGCGCTCATAGCCTCGGCGCAGGTGACGATGTTGCGTGCGTCTAAGTCCTTGCGCAGGAAGGCAATCGGATGCTGCCGCAAGGTCAGCCCGATATGGCTATAGTCCTGGATGACGTTATGGCCATCTGTCATCTGTCTCAGCTCGACACCCGGTTCAAGCTGCTCGGGCATCGCCTGCAGCGCGCGCTCGTCGGCCGCAGCAAACAGAGGTAGAGGCTCGTCACGCAAAGCCTTTATCGCCCAGAAGGCGTCGCGACGTTCAAGCTCGAGCGAGGGGCGAAACGCGTCAGCCTTGGCAAGTTGCACCAATGCATCGGACGGAACGCCGGACCTCCGCCACATATCATCGACGGAGGCAAACTCGCCATTGCCTCTGGCGGCGACGATGCGGGCTGCATCGGCTGCTGCCATCCCTTTTACCCGCCGGAACCCCAGCCGGACCGCATGCCGGTCGGAATTGCCGATGCGCTCCAGGGTACAGTCCCATCTCGAATTGTTGACGCAGACCGGACGGATCTCGACCCCATGCGCTCTCGCATCTCCGACGATCTGGGCCGGCGCATAAAATCCCATGGGCTGCGAGTTGATCAGCGCGGCACAGAAGGCTTCCGGATAGTGTCGTTTGATGTAGTTCGAGGCATAGGCAATCAGCGCGAATGACGCCGCATGGCTTTCCGGAAAGCCGTAAGAGCCAAACCCTTCAAGCTGCGAAAACGTCTTTTCGGCAAATTCCGGCGTATAGCCGTTCTTCACCATGCCCGAGACCAGCTTGTCCTTGAAGCGGGAAACTCCTCCGGTGAACTTGAAGGTCGCCATGGATTTTCGCAACTGGTCGGCCTCGCCACCGGTAAATCCGGCGCAGACCATCGCCACCCGCATGGCGCTTTCCTGAAACAGCGGCACACCAAGCGTCTTGCCAAGCACGGCCTCAAGCTCCGGTGTCGGGTATTCGACCGGTTCCTTACCCTCACGGCGGCGCAGATAGGGGTGTACCATATCGCCCTGGATCGGACCGGGCCGTACGATTGCCACCTGGACCACAAGATCATAAAAGGTGCGCGGTTTCAGGCGGGGCAGCATCGCCATCTGGGCCCGACTTTCAATCTGGAACGTGCCGAGCGTATCGGCACGCCTGATCATCGCATAGGTTGCCGGATCCTCCTGCGGGATTGTCGCCAGATCGATCGGCTCGTCCTTGTGTTCACGAATGAGTTCAAATGCCTTTGCCATGCAGGTCAGCATCCCGAGCGCCAGAACATCGACCTTCATGAACTTCAGCGCTTCGACATCGTCCTTGTCCCATTCGATAATCTGGCGGTCCTTCATTCTCGCCGGCTCGATCGGCACCAGATCGTCCAGCCGATCATGGGTCAGCACAAAGCCGCCGGGATGCTGGCCGAGATGGCGCGGCGCTCCCATCAACTGCTGGGCCAGTTTCAGGGTAAGCGCCAGGCGGCGATCTTCGGGATTGAGATTGAGTTCGCGGATGTTGCGGTCCGGCACTTCTTCCGACCAGGACCACATGCCAGACGACAAAGCCTTGATCACGTCTTCCGGCAATCCGAGAGCCTTGCCGACGTCGCGGATTGCACCCTTGGCCCGGTAGCGCGTGACGGTGGCGCACAGGGCAGCCTTTTCCCGCCCGTAGGTCTTGTAAATCCACTGGATGACCTCTTCGCGCCGCTCGTGCTCGAAATCGACATCGATATCCGGCGGCTCGTCGCGTTCCTGGGAGACAAAACGTTCGAACAGGAGATCGTTTGTTGACGGGTCGATCGAGGTAATGCCGAGAATGTAGCAGACGGCGCTGTTGGCGGCCGATCCCCGGCCCTGACAGAGAATGCCCTGACTGCGGGCATAACGCACGATCGAAAACACCGTCAGGAAGTAAGGAGCGTATTTCATCGTGCGGATAAGATCGAGCTCGTGGCGCACGGTCCTGATCACTTCAGGCGGAAGGCCTTCCGGATAGCGGTCGGGAACACATTGCCAGACATAATGCTCAAGCGATGCTTGGGCGTCCATTCCCGGCACGATCGCCTCCTCCGGATACTGGTAGCTCAACTCATCAAGCGAGAACTTGCATCGGTTGACGATCTCCATGGTCCGAGCGAGCGCTTCGGGATATCTTGGAAACAGCCGCTGCATTTCTTCCGGTGGCTTGAGAAAGCGGTCGGCATGCCGCTCACGCTCGAACCCGACATCGTCGATCGTCGTGTTGTTGCGAATGCAGGTGACGATATCCTGCAATTGCCGCCTGCCCGGCTCATGGAAAAGCACATCATTGGTGACAACGGTTTTGATCTTGAACCGCGTCGCCATATTGGAAATCTCATGCAGTCTCATCTGGTCGTTCGGCCGACGGCGCAAGCAGAGCGACACATAGGCCCGATTGCCAAAGACCTCTGAGACCTTGCGCAGTTGCACGGCGCATACCTCGTCAGCGAGATCAGGCACGAGGATGCCAATCATTCCATCTGAATACGCCACCACATCGTCCCAATGGAGGACGCAGTTGTTCTTGCCGCCGCGGGATTTTCCGAGCGTGATCAGCCGGGTCAGCCGCGAATAGGCGGCACGGTCCATTGGATAAACCAGGACCGACATTCCATCCTGCAGATCAAGCCGGCAGCCGACCACAAGACGCAATCCGGTTGCCCTTGATGCTTCCAACGCACGCACGATCCCTGCCAGGCTGTTGCGATCGACGACGCCGATGGCATCGATGCCGAGCTCAGTCGCTCTTGCGAACAGTTCATCGGCCGAGGATGCGCCGCGCAGGAAGGAAAAGTGGGTTGTGACCTGAAGCTCGGCATAGCTCATGCGAAGATCCCGTGGCAGAACCATCGGTGATCCCCGGTTTCGGGATCGACACCATCGCCGGCCCGAAAAATCCAGAGCCGCTCGCCGCTTTCATCCTCGATGACGAAATAGTCCCGCACTGCCTCCATCTCGGCATCGCGCTGCCACCACTCGCCGAAAATCCGCTCTGGCCCGTCGGCGCATTTGACCTTTCGGCGTTTGCCGCGCCAGGTAATCGAAGCTGGCGGGTGGTCAGGCATGAGGGCGATGGCGGTGATCGGCTCCGGTCGCGGCAGAAGCCGGACCGGCCGGCGCCAGTGGCCAACCCATGCAACGGTGAGCGGATCGGAGGCCGCGGCAATCCGCTGAACCGAGCGTTCAGGTACGTCTGATGCAACTGGGGCCATGCGATAGACCCGTTGGCCGCGATTGCCATAAACGTCGATCAAGGGAGTAACATCGGTGATCTCGTCCTCGATCAGCGACGAGACCTTCTGAACATCACTGAGCGGCTCTGCCATGACGGCGACGAGCGTCAATTTTTCGATGCCGAAACCGGGTTCGATCTTTTCCGTCCGATCCCGAAACAGTTTGGTCAGCCAGGCGACATCGCGAGCCGGTTTCGCGGTGCCTGCTCGAATGGCTTGCCTCGTGCCATCGACCTTTTCGACGATGAGATCGGCGCGACGGACACCGAGACCACGTTTCTGCAGTTCTTCGATCAATTGCACGACGAGGCGGCCGACATATTTGTTGATCGTTTCTGCCGCCCCGATCGGTTCGGCAAAAGCACGAGAAACCTCGATCAACTCTGGTGTGCGGATCGGATCGATCGGTTCGCCAATCCGGCCGAACATCTGGTCGAGCCGCCGGCCGATCTCCGGGCCGAAGCGCAGGGTCAGGGGAGCGCGGGGTGTGTTGGCAAGCTCACCGATGGCCTGAAAGCCGAGCGTGCGCAGATCACCGACGACCTTTTCCGGCAACCGCAGCAATGTGATCGGCAGTCTTTCCATCGCTGCAGCTGTCTTGGCCTTCGGTACGATGACCGTTTCACGGCTGATCGCCCGTGCGCAGGCATGGGCCGCGCCCCAGGTATCGGCGATCGCAACGCGCGCCGTCAGTTTTTTAGCCAGAAACTGATTGGCGATCTTGGTGATCATCGGCAATTCGCCGCCCTGTAGGTGGTCTGCGCCTTCGGTGTCGAGAACAATGCCATTGAGGCCATCGACCGCGACGATCGGGGAATATTGGGTCAAAGCCCAAAGCGTGATCCGCTCAAGTGCTGCTGCATCAAGATGAGGCTCGGCATCAACCATCATCAGCCCGCGAAACAGAGCCTGGGCCTTTGCCGCCGGCATGCCGACGCGAAGGCCGGATTTTCGCGCAGCTGCGTCCACCGAAGAGACCCAGCGTTTCGGCCCGCTTTTGGCGATCACGGCAATAGCCTGCTCAGCCGGAATGGACGGATCGTCGCGCCGGATCCGATCGGTCGGCAGATCCGGTAGATAGATCGATACGACCCTGCTCATCACACGCCCTCACGAGAAACTCAGCACACTCACCCGCTTTCACGCGCATCAACTCAAGAAACCACTTTGCCCGTCCGACTCCTGGCACCGGCAGTTCTTCCGACGGCATGACGCTCACCCTCCACCGTGTCGTCGAGGCCGTCGGTTGGCCAAAATCACTGGCCTCAGTCTGGCGTCGCCAGCGCCGGACCGCGAGCGCCATCGTGCCTGTGCGCTCAGCCGCAAGCTGCAGGCGCCGTGAACCGACCATCGGCAGGCGCACAAGTTCGCCGACGACTGCCCCAAGCCCCCCGAAGGAGAGTCCCTCCTCCATATTCGCCAGCACATCCTCCTCCTTGTCGGACTCGACAAAGATCACCCGGTCGGGATGAAGTCCGACCTGCGTCAGAGCCGGAAAGAAAAGGTCCGGTCGCGTCAGACACCAGACGATCGGCCCTTTGGTGCGCGCTGCGATGCCGGCGGCAAACAGTGCAGTTGCGGCTCCATCGACGGTCCCTGCACCACCACCGGCAAACTCATGAAGGGCGCCATGGCTGAGACCGCCACCGGGCAGAACCGCGTCGATCTCAGGGACACCGAATGCTAGACAGCCGGCTTTTCGGGTCGACGTGCCCTCCAGTGCCGAGATCCGCTCACGCAGATCGGCGATCACGTCTGAAGCACCATCTGACATCCCTGGAGCGCGGGCAGCAGTCATCGTTCACGGCTCCCTTCAAGGTCGTGTTGCCAGGCCGACATCATGTCGTGCAGAAGTATTCGTTCACTATCTGTTCTGATGGCGGAGAAGAGTCAAGCGGTGGAAGGCTAAGGAATATAATCCTGACATTAGGAATTCGAAAAATTCCCATAGGATTCAGAAATATAGCTCCACCGAAAAAATTTCGGAAACTTTCTCCGCCACCACTTTCCACGCGCGAGAGTTGCTTCGGTGCTTCGCGTCCATCCATGCGTGCTCGCCGATACGCCTGCAGCCCACTGATGGAGCCGATATTATTATCGCCAGACGGATGGTCAGATAGCTATCGGCCCGATTATCCGCTTCAGGTCTGTCGGCGTGCGCACTCCGAAGAGCCACCAGTTTACCAGTTCCCGAGCAGCAGCCTCGGCTTCGGGGCCGCTGATGCCAAGCTGTTGTTCCTGGCACAGTTCATCGAGAACCCCGCGCAACATCGTCAGATCGTCGGAACCCAGCACATCAAACGACGAGAAAACCATATCCTTTGCCCCAGCCTAACTCATTTGTACTGAAGCGGACGTGAGTGCATAGATGCTAAATCTAGCAATCGTCGTTTGTATCCGCCCACATGTTCAATTCCCGGGGTGCTGCGTCATCATCGGTGGAGACATGGCCGGCTCGCGACGCTGGTAGAGTCTATGAATGGCGTTTAGAACTATCCTTGGCCAAGCTGCTGTTACTCTCGGATGGATCTGTTTTGTGTCACAGACAACGGACTTTGTTGCTGAGTTGATCTACGCTGCAAATACGATCGATGAGGTCACGCCGTTTGAGCGCAGACGGCTGCTGGAGAGGGGCATGGCGATCGTTGCAGCCCAGCGAGAGCTCCTGGAGCTGCGTGGCAATATTGTTCCGCTCCAACCGGATTTCATGCGGGAGATGGGCAGGCTGGCGGAGATCGCCGGTCGGAAGAATGGCATCTCGCTCCTGATCGGGTCAGGCATGCTCATGCTCGCAGATGAGATCCGAAGACTGCGCGTCCTCTCCAAGGCTGCCGAGGCCTAAGGTCTCCGCCTATTGAAACGATGCGGACATGCTGGTTCACTGCAGCCGAGGAGGAGCCGACATGTGCAACCTTTATCGCATGGAAGACAAGGACTGGGTCTCGCAGTGGGCTCAGGATGCCGAGCGGCTGATCAACCCGATGCCGGCCTATCAGATGAATCCGGATCAGATGGGGCCAATCCTTCGCAACACTGCCGACGGAGGCAAGCAGTTCGTCCACGCCCGATGGGGGCTACCCTCCCCGCGCTTTGCGCTTGAAAAGGCAGCAAAGACGAAAGCCGATAAACTCACCGCCAAAGGCAAGCCGGCCAACATCGAAGAATTGATCCGCATGGAAGCCGACCGCGGCACGACCAACGTTCGCAATCTCACATTCCCACACTGGAGGCGATGGTTCGGCATCGAGCATCGATGTATCGTTCCGGTCACCAGCTTTGCCGAGCCGGACCCGAAAGCCCAAGTGCCGGGCGGCAAGGTCCCGAATGCCTGGTTTGCGCGTGACGCGCAAAAGTCTTTGATGTTCTTTGCCGGCATCCACGTGCCGCAATGGCAAAGTGTCAGGAAGGTGAAGGACGGACTGACGACCGACGATCTCTATGGTTTCCTGACGACCGATCCGAATGCCTTGGTGAAACCGATCCACGATAAAGCGATGCCTGTCCTTCTCCTGACCCAAGAGGAAGTCGATGTCTGGATGCAAGCACCCTGGGATGAGGCAAAGGCGCTTGCCCGGGCACTACCGGCGGGTGCCCTGATCATCTCGTCGCGTGAGCCCTATGGGTCGTCGATCGTCGCAAAGGACGGAGAGCCGCTCGAGCAGCCAATGCTGCTCTGATCGTCGGTGCCGTATGAACTTGCCATGATTTGACTCTCACCGCGATTGTTCTTATTTTGTTCTTTTCAATGTGGAGAGGATATGGACATGAGCTGGCTCAAACTCGACCCTGCAAAATCGTCGATGTCGTGATTTCCATCTTGCTGTCCAGCATCACTATCTGGAACTGTTTCTACCGCATCTGGAAAGCTTCGACTGGGATATCGCTGCATTCTACCGGAGCCAGGAGGAGCCGCTGGTCTATTACTTTTCGCCGGGCGCCGCTGATCTGCTTTTCAGGTTCGGCAAGTTCTCTTACGAGCCATGTGGCCGGCCAGAATCCAACGCAGTTCAATTGCAGGTCGGGACCTCGCTTGCCTACGATACCGCCTGGGTGGAACTGCCCGATGAAACCCGTCCTTATCCGGAATTCGATCAGGAGCTCGCGGACGCCGAGGCCGATTACTGGGACACCGTCTGGGGGACGGGCGGCGAATGCGGACCGATCGAAGATGAGCATGATGATCGCCAGGAGCGTCGTGGGTGACGCCAGTGCTGACCAGCCGCTGAGATTGCATCGATGTACGCCATGATCTCTCCAGCCACCCGAAAGATTATCCACGTCGACATGGATGCCTTTTACGCGTCGGTGGAACAGCGGGATAATCCCGAGCTGCGCGGCAAGCCGCTTGCGGTCGGCGGTGCTGCCGCACGCGGCGTCGTTGCGGCTGCCAGTTATGAAGCACGGAAATTCGGTGTCCATTCTGCAATGCCTTCGGTCACGGCTGCACGAAAATGCCCTGAGCTGATTTTCGTAAAACCTCGCTTCGAGGTCTATCGTGCCGTCTCGCAGCAAATCCGGGAAATCTTTGCTGAATACACGCCACTGATCGAGCCGCTGTCGCTCGACGAAGCCTATCTCGACGTGACCGAAAATCTCAAAGATATGCCGATTGCGACCGAGATCGCGCTGGAGATCCGAGCGAAGATCAAGGCCGTCACCGGACTGAATGCGTCAGCCGGCATCTCCTACAACAAGTTTCTGGCCAAGATGGCGTCCGATCTCAACAAGCCGAACGGTCAGGCTGTCATCACACCGAAGAATGGCCCGGCCTTCGTCGAGGCGCTTGCGGTGAAAAAATTCCATGGTGTCGGGCCGGCCACGGCCGAGAAGATGCATAAACTCGGGATCGAGACAGGTGCAGACTTAAAAGCCCAGTCGCTGCAGTTCCTTACCCAGCATTTCGGAAAGTCAGGCCCTTACTTCTATGGCATCGCGCGTGGCACCGATGACCGCCAGGTTCGACCTGATCGAGTGCGGAAGTCGGTCGGCGCTGAAGACACGTTCAGCCGAGATATCGACGATCTCGACCGCGCAACGGGCGAGCTGAAACCGCTTGCAAACAAGGTCTGGACCTATTGCGAGGCCAAACGCATCTCCGGCAAAACCGTAACGGTGAAGATCAAATATTCGGATTTCACCCAGGCCACCAGAAGCCGAACTGGCGCCCTGCCCTTTTCGAGTGGCCAGGATGTTCTCGATGCAGCTTCGGAGCTGCTGAAAACGGTCTATCCGTTCAAGCGATCGGTGCGATTACTTGGGGTGACACTTTCATCGCTCACAGGCGCCCAAGATGATGATAACAGCCAGGAGCAGCCGGAACTGGATTTCAGCATGTAGGAGAAAACGAAAAAGCCTGCCGCGGGAGGAGGAGCGGCAGGCTTTTCGAAAAGAACCGAACAGCGACTGGGAGGAGGAGTGCCGCTGTTCACTCAGGCAACCTCGGGAGGAGGAGTGGGTCGCCTGAAATACGAAGCTCTGTGGGGGGAGGTACATCGCTTCGTTGGGATTGTTTATACAGCTTCCCGCAAAACGAGTTAGATGGCCCGCCGCAGTTCAGCCATGCGTCAAGCGCAGATCTCTAAAGCCGACTGCCTAATTTCGAACCGTTAGCCGCGAAACCGGTCGAAGGCTGTCAGGAACCTGGTCGGTGGGTACCGCTTCCGGATAGCGATAGATTTCGGTGCGCAGATAGTGAAGCTCGCCAGCCAGATCTGCCTCATCCACCTCGATCCAACAGGATTTGGGCCGCCCCTCGCTGCCGTCCGACCACCGATAACCGCGCGCCTTGAGGTGGTCCTTCAGATCAAACGGACTGTTTTCGGCAAAGATGCGGACGCGAGATTTCTGGCTGTTGCGATATAGCTCTGCAAATGGAGTGAGGGCATCACGATCAGTCTTTCGATCAAGCACTTCGAGCAGGGCGAAACAATCGTCGACCGCGCTCTAGCAAGCCTGGTCTGCCATTTCGTGTAGCCGGGGCCCTCACCTTCAAAGTAGCGCGTCACCACATTTCTTCCGGCACTGCGTAATGCGCTTTCGTATTGTCGCGTCTGCTCCACACTGACGATCGGATCGGATACCGACGCTGTCAGAAAAAAAGAGCCATGAGCCCCTTCGACCTGATCTAACGGTGAATATTCTAAAAGTGCTTCAGCGTCGGTACCGCTCGCCGCCCCGAAATATTGTTCTACCTTATCGGTAACCATCGCCCATGCCAGCGGATTGTTACGCATCTGAAATGGCAGATCCAGGACGGCGCAATCGATAATCGCGGCAGCAAACAAATCGGGGTCGCGACACATTGCGAGGGCCGCGATTGTACCGCCAAAGCTCACCCCCTGAATTACGATCCGGCCCGCCTCTGCTGCTCCGGCGCCGCGCATGAGTGTTGGCAGTGATCCTGTGCCACCCGTTGTTTCACCAGATCTTGCGCCAACGATAGGAGCCCTCGACCACGTGGAGTGAATCCGCTCATAGCCAGATGTCCCTGTCTTTGGTATTTGCCTCGATCCACGTCTAGCCTTCCTAACCGCTAGCAACTCGAAGCGATTGTTATTCATTCCCGGCTCGCAGCCACTCCTATCGAAGACTGAACTTCCGTCTACGAAGACAATGAATGCCCATCCTCCTCTCCATGATGCTGCGTTAAACGAGCCGTCGCTATAGATTTGAAGCATCTTTGACAGGTCACGAGCATCACTGTGAAAGGATCGCGCCGCCCAGTCGGAAAGGAGCCGAGATCGCTCCGCCAACACCGTTGAGCACCAAGGCCCCAGTCCCGGCAACCGGATTGCTGAATCCCTGACGCAACTGCGGATAGATCGCAGCGAGTGATGCAAATCGGTCGTGGTTGGTGCCGTTAAGCGATGGGATGCTCGAGATATCGACTACCTCGATGTTCTCCTTGAGCGCGAGGTCGCGCGTGCGGGGATCGTCAATATCGAGGGATCCGGCAGTGGCGGCAGAGCCGGCAAGGCGTTTTGAAAGTGCTAGCGCGAGATCGTCCTTTGATGCCAGAACGACAATCGGTTTCGAAAGCTTTTCAGAGACGGACAACTGCTTGCGCAGCAGATCTATGTCGATGTCGGGAGCAGCAAGAATCATCTGATCGATAGAGCTTACTGCCTTAGTATTTCCAGTCAGCGACAGCTGTCGAACAGATTCTACGGCAAGCCAAGCCCCCATGCTGTGGGCGAGGATGGTTGTCTTCACCCCGCCCACGGACAGGTTCGAAAGAACCGTTGTCAGATCGTCCCGTGCAAAGGCAGCCGAATCCTTGTCAGCGACGTAACCGGTCACTTCCGCCTGTGAAGGCCAATCGAACAGGATCGCGCGCGCTCCAACCCTGGAGTCCACCGTCATCTGTGCAAGCCTGAATAGGGCCTCCTGATGGCTGTAATTGTAGCCATGAACGAATATGCCGGCGTGTCCGTAAGCGGGGGACTTTGCGGAACCGCGAGCTAGGACTGCAAACTCCCGCGCCGTCAGTTCCCGCCGTGCAACAACAGCGAAAGTGGTCCGCGGGTCTGGTTTATATGTCGGCCACTCTATCTTGGACGGACTGTGGCCTGGAGGAATCGAAATGGTGATTTCCGCATAGCGTAATGTGTCGCCCCTGCCCGCCGTGTACTCGCCCGGCCTGCTCTGGTCGGGGACGCGATCAGTTGCCACAAGGATCGAGACGGCAGTAGCCGTCGCGACAGGTGTTACAATGGTCAGGGTCTCGGGACCGGGGCGAGCACATGAAGTCAGAGTGAAAAGTGCGATGCAAAGCGTGACTAGGGGGCGCAAACGGAAACGAGCTCGTGATTCTGATGTCAGCAACCTAATGGGAATCAGTTTTTTGGATAGTCGCGAGTTCGCCTTAGTACTGCTATCTCCACCGCTTTCACACACTCAAAACCTCTTGCCAACGCAGACTGGTCGTGAGTTATAGGAAGACGTTAGGAACACGGCTTCGAGTTGTTCGGTGGTGATGTCATGGCAGTCGGCCAGGCGCTGCGCAAAATCAGTAATCATCTTCCCCTCCCATTCCCCCGTATCTATTGAAACACAGAAGTCTAATTTTAGGTAGTTGTTTCGAATCAGAAGAAAATTAGGGTTTATGAAAAATTACGTTTTCTGCAATGCTTCCAGATTCGAAGCATTGGCAAGAATATACTTAGAGTTGTGCTGCCCAACCCCGCAGCGATTCGACCCGATAGGCAGGAATATTCATCAGGTCCATGACTTCAACGATCGTGACATTGGTCCGTTCGACTGAGCCAGATTCGAGTTCGGCATCATCATCTTTCGATCGACGCTATTAGGCGCTTCACCTTGGCCGCAGCTATGACCACGTCCTTGCCGATGGCGATGATTACCGCCGCAATCCAGAACCCCCGGGCAGTCAGTTCTGCCGTCATGGGACGGTTTCTTCCGGGGTGATAACCGGTGAGATGAATGGATCCTCTGTCGCGAGACATTGAGCGAAGAGGTGGATGCTGATGAACCTGCCGCATTCGTTCCCAAATTTTCGCACGATGTGAGGAGTCCTGAATGTCCGTCGAACTGCGAAAAGTATGGGTTGAACGCGCACGCGAAAAGCTTGCGGCTCCGGGTTGATGTCGCACCCTGATCGACGATATCTGACGATGGAAGAGCGCGGGATAAGTGGTGAAATCAGGCTATCCGGGTTTCATCCTGAATATCTCGAACTGGTATTGCAACGGCAGGAAGTCAGCTGGCTGAAACGTGCATTTACTCGAGGCAAGGTGACCCTTCTAAAAATCCCCGCAGTAGTCGATCTTAATAGGATTTGAACCAAGAGCCCACGATTGTGATTTATCTGGCTCGTCAGCCGAGCCCAACCATCCTTTCTCCAAGCGACTTGCAGAGATCGTCGTATCTGGCTATATTACTGGAAATATCCAGAGGATCCGATGGCTAGCTCTCAGACACGTGCAATTCAGAATTACAGAAGCCGCTTGGGCGACCGCGGCCTCGCTCGTTTTGAGGTACTCGGACGTGATAGTGATCGCGGTTTAATTAGATCACTTGCGCGCAAATTGGCAGAAGATGGCCCTGAAGCAGCCAATCTGCGTGCCGTTGTCAGCGAAACGCTTGCCGGAGAGCCGCCTAAAAAGGGTGGTATTCTCGCGGCGCTCCGCCGATCGCCGATGGTTGGAGCCGATCTCGACACACTCCGTTCACGCGAGGAAGGTCGCGCGATAGATCTGTGATGCGCTACTTGCTCGACACCAACATTCTTAGCAATATCACCAAGCCAGAGCCTTCGACGTCACTGATGACATGGATGGCCGAGCAAGCCGACGATGATTTGTGCATCGCTTCGCTTACTGTTGCCGAGATACGCCGAGGAATACTTGAAAAGCCGGCAGGAAAGAAACGGGCCGCACTCGAAGCGTGGTTTGCCGGCAATGAAGGCCCGCAATCGCTCTTTGCTGGTCGCATCTTTCCGTTCGACGAGAAGGCAGCTCTGATCTGGGGCGAGCTAATGGCACACGGCAAGGCGACGGGCCGCCCACGGAGTGCCTTGGACACAATCGTGGCAGCTATTGCGCGATCCAATAACTGCATCGTTGTCACCGATAATAATCGAGATTTTCGGGAGATCGACATTATCAATCCACTCCGTGCGTCCGTAATTTAAGTCACTCGCCAAAGTTTTTTGCTCTTGAGGGGATCAGGACCTATGTCCTGGATATTATAACGTCAACCTTTATAGAGGCTTGCCTTATCGATCGTTGCTAACATCCCAATTGCAACCTTTGATCGAGATCAAAATGACAAAGGAGAGCCGACAAGCTACCGGCCCTCCTGTCCGTGTTTTTAGAACTACATTTTCGGCAAAAGAACCTTGTCGATGACATGGATGACGCCGTTGGACTGTTTGACGTCAGCGATCGTCACATGGGCCACGCCGCCCATTTCGTCGGTCAGCGTGATCTTGCCCATGCTCTCTTTCGCCTTCAGGATGCAGCCACCGACAGTCTTGACGTCGTGCGTGCCTTTGTCGTCCTTGATCATCTTTTCGATGGTCTTGGACATGGCGTCGGCGGCAACGACATGGCAAGTGAGGACCTTGGTAAGCTGTGCCTTGTTTTCCGGCTTCAGAAGGTTGTCGACCGTACCTTTCGGCAGGGCTGCGAAGGCTTCGTTGGTTGGCGCAAACACGGTGAACGGGCCTTTGCCTTCCAGGGTTTCGACGAGGCCGGCGGCCTTGACCGCAGCAACAAGGGTTGTGTGGTCTTTCGAGTTCACGGCATTTTCGACAATGTTCTTGTCCTCATACATGGCGGCGCCGCCGACCTTCGGATTAGCGGCAAATGCGCTGCCGGCCGCGATCGAGAGTACGGCGATACCTGCTGCGAGACGGATTGCATTGCGGGACATGATCTTCTCCTCCTGCCGACTGCCCAGGCACGGTGCGTGCCTCCTAAAGCTCGGCTTCCCTAAGCGGGACAGGACAAGAGACGAGAACCGCGGAGAAATAGTTTCAGCCGGGGCAAACCGGGAGGGATTTATTTGAGGTATCGAGCACGGTTGGCACATACTGACCGCAAAGGCCATGTCACAACCTCTCCGGCAAAAAGGGCTGTCCAGGCGATGACGGGCTGAAGCGGCAGTCGAACAAGGTGATAGGCCCATTGCCAGAAGGTCGGATCGCCAGCTCCCAAATTGTCTGATGCATGTTTGATATTGGCCGGGAAAACGCAAAATGCGTAAACAGCCAGCGCCACCGCGGCCAACCGCTTCAGTCGTTGCACCCGAAGACCGATAGCGCCGACGATCTCGCAAAGCCCCGTCAGAAAAATGATGGTTTCAGGATACGGGACCGATGCGGGTGTGATCGCAAGAAAGGGCTGCGGCAGTGTCAGATGCAATATCCCGGCGACGGCATAAAAGATCGACAACGCAGCGGCCATCCGCTGGCGACAGACGCTAGTCGCTGCAGTCATTCGCGATCCTCTTCTCGACTGCGCGAGCCATTCCGAGAAGATCCACCTTGCGACCTGCAACGCGCTCGATGGCGGCAATCGCGAGATCATTGGCGATGTAGTCTGACTTGTGTCCGAGGTTGTGGACCACGATCAATCTGGCGCCGGGAATATCGCGCGCCAGATGCCGGGCATGGATGTCCGGTGAAACGATCTTGTCAGTGTCGCCGGTTATGATGATCGTCGGAGCCTTGATATACCGGTATTGCTTGGCAGCGACCTTGGCCCAGTCGCTGAGAGCCGCAATTTCCCTTGCGTTATGTCGGAAAGCTTGAGGGCGAATAGCCTGCAGCGCCTTCGTCTTTTCGACATAGCCGGCGGGTGGCTGGTTTGGAGCAAAAACGGCCTTTGTGGCGCGGTTGATTGCCAGAAGGCCCAAGGGCGGAACGATGAATGCGCTGAACAGCGCCCCGGCGACCGGAGCACTCGCCGCATCGTAATACCAGGCAACGCCGCTGGACCACGGGTAAACGGCCGGGGAAAGAAAAACGATACCGCGCACCTTGTCGGGATGCCGGATCGCCAATGCCGCGGCAATTGCGCCACCGAATGAAT